>Ga0207933_1000471_pt1 | contig 39415 bp, 34 predicted proteins | sample NGESurdeep092012_4_FD_184488 | JGI IMG/M metagenome (GOLD analysis project Ga0207933, IMG submission 184488) | Arctic peat soil microbial communities from Barrow, Alaska - NGEE Surface sample F53-3 deep-092012 (SPAdes) | ecosystem: Environmental > Terrestrial > Soil > Wetlands > Peat ... | reverse complement strand
GGCAATATTCATCAATAAGAAAGAAAAGTTCTGTAATTTGGCCTGATGTAAGCATATTTTTAGTTTTTATTGTTTGCACTATAAATATACTAAATATGCTTACATATTATTGATTTACATTGTAATATAATTGTAATTATTTATTAATCTTAATAAATGAATTATATACTTCTTATATCGAACTCACGTTATATTAAGAAGGCTTTTGGGTAATTGGGGGAAATAGAAATACAAAGAATTTGTTCTTTTACTGCATTTTAAATTTATCTATGAAATACAAGTTTCGAAATATTGTGGCATGCAAATACAAACCAGGAAACAACAGCACCGGGAAAAAGAAAAAGCCTATTTATGTGAAAGCTTTTTACTAAAAGAATCAAATTCTCCTTAACGGTAGCCCACCATTTTTGACGAAGCTAAACAACCTGATTTAGTTGTTGTGCAAGAAGAAAAAGCTATAGCAACCATGAATGCCACCAGCAGAACTAAGAAAATCTTTCTCATTTTGTATTTATTTAATAAAAAGTTGGCCTTGGGAATTAGTTTTGCTTTCAGGAAGATGGGTTAGAGAGAACAAATTAACACAAAAGTTCTTGTAAATGCAAGCAAATTCCTTCCGGAACATATATATATACCGTTATTATATCAGGTTTCTTATTTTCAGTAAAAACGTAAAAGCAATTAGTTTAAATCAAAAAATATTGTGTGATCATTTTTCTATGTTATATTTTTCCCTCCGGGATTGGATGAATAAAATAACATGAATAGCTACAAGAATCTCACAGACAATTTCCTTGACGATCATAGGTTGCGATTTATATAATGTTTAAAAAGTGTGTACCGAAAAACAAACGCTTTCACTTTAAATTTATTATGTTCTTCAAGTGAAAACCCGAAAAATACATCTGAGAATTCACCAAAATTTGATTCGGTTTTCCCAAATTCAACTAAGGATCTCATATAATCAATGATATTTCTTTGTAATGCCTTTTACCTAAAATGATTTATTTTGTACTCATTTAAAAATAATTATGAAATATTGCTTTGCACTTGATTTAAAAAATGATGAAAATCTTATTGCTGAATATGAGAATTATCATCAAAAAGTTTGGCCTGAAATAATTGATTCCATTAGGGATGCAGGAGTTACTGATATGCAGATCTACAGGGTTTTCAATCATCTTTATATGATTATGGAAACCGGGGAGAAATTTTCTTTTGCGCTGAAGAATGAAATGGACAATGCCAACCCAAAAGTGCAGGAGTGGGAAAGCCTGATGTGGAAATACCAGCAGGCTCTGCCTGGTGCAAAGCCTGGTGAAAAATGGATTTTAATGAATAAAATTTTTGATCTTAATAATTAAAAGAATGGCTTTACCAAACCTGGGTCAATCTTCTGTACAATCAGAAAATCAGAAAACCAATTATTTATTTCCGCTAATTTTAGTTACTTCTTTATTTTTTTTGTGGGGTTTTGCTTATGGCCTTCTTGATGTGTTAAACAAACATTTCCAGGACGCATTGCATATTCCCCAGGCCCGATCTTCTTTTTTGCAGATGGCGTATTTCGGCGCCTATTTTTTGATGGCTTTGCCGGCGGGAATTTTTATGAAACGATTTGGTTATAAAAAAGGAATTATCCTCGGGCTGCTTTTATATGCGACAGGCGCTTTTTTATTTTATCCTTCCGCTCAAATGTCCAGCTTCAATTTCTTTTTATTGTCTACGTTCGTTTTAGCTTCTGGCCTGGCATTTCTTGAAACCGCGGCCAATCCTTATGTCACTGTTTTGGGCGATCCAAAAAATTCCGCATTCAGGCTAAATCTTTCCCAGAGTTTTAATGGTGTAGGTTCTTTTTTAGGCCCTAAGATCGGAGCTGTTCTTTTCTTTGGAACTATTGTTAATGAAAACGCCAAATTGGATACCGTAAAGATGGTTTACCTTATAACTGGTGCCGTTGTATTGATCGTTGCCTTTCTTTTTTGGAGAACTCCATTGCCGGAAATCAAAGAAGATACAATGGTGTCAGATGTTTCACAAATTGTAAAGCCTTTATTCAAACACAAAAATTTTACCAATGCGATTATTGCGCAATTTTTTTATGTGGCCGCGCAGGTAAGTATAGCTGCATGGTTTATCAATTATTGTACAGAAAACAATCATGCAATAACCAATGCACGTGCTGCTGATCTTCTTGGTTTCAGCCTGATTTTATTCACTGTCGGCCGCTTTATTGGAACTGGTTTGATGAAAAAAATAGCACCCAATTTGTTATTATTCATTTTCTCCATTATCAATATTTTTCTTTGTGCTTTGGTCGTTATAAATAATAGTTGGTTATCAGTTTATTCGCTCATGGCCGTTTTCTTTTTTGAATCTATCATGTTTCCGACCATCTTTGCTTTAGGCGTTAAAGATTTAGGCCATCACACTAAAAAGGCGTCCTCATTTATTATCATGTCTATTGTAGGAGGTGCTATCATGCCATATATTATGGGCCGCGTAGCAGAAAGCTATTCAACTGCTTTTTCTTATTTTATTCCGGCAGTTTGTTTTGTGTTTGTAGCATGGTATGGATGGAAAGGATATAAAGTAAAGAGTTGAATTTGAAAATTAAAAACTTTTAATTTTTAATAAATAATATAAAAAAATGTTTTCATTAAATAATAAAAAAGCAATTATAACCGGTGCTGGTAGCGGCATCGGCAAAGCGATGGCGGTATTATTTGCAAAGCAGGGAGCCGAAGTTCATATCATTGAGATAAATGAAGAAAGCTCTAAAATTGTTTTAAATGAAATCCGGGAAAATAACGGTAACGCATACCCGCATATTTGTAATGTGTCTAATCAAAATGAAATAGTAAAAGTCTTTGGAGAAATCGGCGTTCATGATATTTTAATAAATAATGCAGGGATCGCTCATATCGGCAAAGCCGGTACGACTTCAGACGAAGATTTTGACAGGGTGATTAACGTAAATGTAAAAGGCGTTTATAACTGCATCTTCGCTTCTGTTCCATGGATGAAAAAAAATGGAGGAGGCGTAATTATCAACATGGCTTCTGTTGCTTCATGGTGTGGGCTGGAAGACAGGTTTGTTTACTCTACGGCGAAAGGAGCGGTGGCGGCGATGACTTTATCCGTAGCTAAAGATTATATTCATGAAAATATAAGATGCAATTCGATTTCACCTGGGCGGGTTCATACACCTTTTGTAGATGGGTTTCTTCAAAAGAATTATCCTGGTAGAGAAGAAGAGATGTTTGAGAAATTATCAAAGACTCAACCCATTGGCCGTATGGCAAAGCCGGAAGAGATTGCCGCATTAGCCTTATATTTATGCAGCGACGAAGCTTCTTTTATTACAGGAACAGATTACCCTATAGATGGGGGATTTTTAAAATTAAATACTTAAAATTTTCAAAATGAACCGGACAGGAAGGCAAGCAATTACATAGAGGCATTTGAAAACAATTGCCACCATCGATTTCCAGCTGTCCATTAAAAACAAAAAAATTTGCAAATGAAAAATCTAATTATTTGTTTGTTTACTGTCGTTGCCTTTACTAACGCCAATGCACAAACGTATACTCCAATAGCCGCCAACCTCGAAGCGAGGCAACAATTCCAGGATGCAAAATTCGGGCTCTTTATCCACTGGGGCGTTTTTAGCATACTTGGCGATGCAGAGTGGGTAATGCAAAATGAGAATATTAAAGTAAAGGATTACACTCGCTTAATGCATTTTTTCAATCCAACAGGATTTAATGCGCATGATTGGGTAAGTATGGCAAAAAATGCAGGAATGAAATACATTACTTTAATTACCCGCCATCATGATGGTTTTAGCATGTGGGATACAAAATATTCTGATTTCAATATCATGAATACGCCTTATCATAAAGATGTGGTAAAGATGATTGTGGATGAATGCCATAAACAAAACATGAAAATATTCCTCTATTATTCCTTGCTTGACTGGCGAAGAGACGATTATTCTTATTGGACTGGAAGAACCGGGCAAGGCACAGGCCGCACGGTGCACGGGAATTGGAATGATTATATAAAATTTATGGAAAATCAGTTGACTGAATTGCTAACCAATTATGGAAAAATAGATGGAGTTTGGTTTGATGGATATTGGGACCAAACGGCTCCCGAAGGAGCGAAAGACAGAACGCCCATGATAGACTGGCATTTAGCGGAAATTTATTCGCTCATTCATAAGATTCAACCTCAATGTTTAATTGGTAATAATCATCACATGACTCCGATTACCGGAGAAGATTTTCAAATGTTTGAAAAGGATTTGCCTGGCCAAAATAAATCTGGCTTAAGTTTTCAAAAACCTTCAGAACAATTACCTCTTGAAACTTGTGAAACGATGAATAATTCCTGGGGCTTTAATATTAAAGACGACAATTACAAATCCGTAAATACACTGGTTCATTATATAGTAAATGCTGCCGGGCGCAACGCAAATTTTTTATTAAATGTAGGGCCTCAGCCTAATGGGATTATTCAACAGGAATTCCAGGATACTTTAAAGGAAATAGGAAAATGGATGGATAAATATGGAGAAAGTATTTATGGAACCCGAGGTAACATCATGCCAGCGCAGGATTGGGGAGTTGTTACTTCAAAAGACAAAAAGGTTTTTGTACATATTTTAAAAGATTCTATCCAGCCAATTGTTATTGAGGGCATAAAAGGCAAAATAAAAAGTTGCCAACTAATGGGAGAAAACCAGAATGTAAAATACCAACAGAATAATAATGTGGTAACAATAAAACTTGATGGGATTTCTATGAAGGAGCCGGATACTATTATTGAGATCGAAACAAAATAAAAAGCATTTATGAAATTAATTCGGTTTGGAGAACCTGGAAAAGAAAAACCCGGAATAATCAAAGAAGGAAAGTGTTATGATGCCTCATCATTTATAAAAGATTATGATGAAGATTTTTTTGCAAATGATGGAATTGAAAAATTAAAGCGAATCGTAGATGAAAATCAATTGCCCGAAGTTGATTCTGGCCAAAGATTAGGTTGCCCCGTTTATAAGCCATCAAAAGTGATTTGTATTGGATTAAATTATTCTAAACATGCCAAAGAAACTGGTGCACAGGTTCCCAAGGAACCGATCATTTTTTTCAAAGCCACTACTTCTATTTCCGGGCCTAATGATGATATTGTGATTCCTAAAAATTCTGTAAAAACAGACTGGGAAGTAGAACTGGCAGTAGTGATAGGGAAAAGGGCAAGTTATGTAGAAGAGAGTGAAGCAATGGATTTTGTAGCGGGATATTGTTTGCATAATGATGTAAGTGAAAGAGAATTTCAAATAGAAAGAGGAGGGCAGTGGGTGAAAGGAAAAAGCTGCGACACATTCGCTCCGCTTGGCCCATGGATCGCGGTACAAGATGAAATTAAAGATGAAAACAATTTACGTTTATGGCTCACCGTTAATGGGGAAACGATGCAGGATTCTAATACCAACGATTTGATTTTTAAAATTCCTTTTTTGATTTCTTACATCAGTCGGTTCATGACTTTGTTGCCAGGTGATATCATTTCTACAGGAACGCCATCAGGTGTGGGGCTTGGCTTTAAGCCGCCGGTTTATCTAAAAGCAGGTGATGTGGTGGAATTGGGGATTGATGGCCTTGGGACACAAAAACAAAAGGTAAAGAACTGGTCTAAATAATTAAGTGTAATGATAGACGCCCATATCCATTTCTGGAAATACAATAAAATAAAAGATGATTGGATTACGGATGAAATGAAATTGTTGCAGAAAGATTTTCTTCCTCAGGATTTTAAACCGGTGTTGGAAGAAAATAATGTCAATGGAGTAATTGCGGTTCAGGCAGATCAAAGTGAAAATGAAAATGAATTTTTAATGGAACTTTCTAAAAACAATTCTTTTATTAAGGGGATTGTAGGTTGGGTTGATTTCCAAAATGAAAATATTGAAAATAAGTTGCTTTACTATTCAAAGTTCCCTGTTATCAAAGGTTTCAGGCATATAGTACAAGCAGAGCCACATGGGTTTTTTAGGAATGAATTTTTTTTGAATGGTATTAAATTATTGAAGAAATTTAATTTCACATACGACATTTTAATTTATGAAAATCAATTGAAAGAAGCGATTGAATTTGTAAATCAATTTCCGGAGCAAAAATTCATTATTGATCATTGCGCCAAGCCTGCAATTAAAAATAAAAGTATCAACGAATGGAAAAAAGGAATTAATGAAATTTCACAAAACACAAATGTGTATTGCAAACTATCAGGGTTAACAACTGAAGCCGAATGGAATACCTGGGAAGAAAAAGATTTTTATCCATATTTTGATTGTGTTTTTGAGTCTTTTGGAATTAATAGGTTAGTCTTTGGGAGTGATTGGCCGGTGGTTAATATAAGCGGGGGATTTTCTAATTGGAAAACACTTTTGAAAAATTATATGCTTGATTTTACAAAAGAAGAAAGAGAAAAAGTTTTTGAAAAAAATGCAATTGAATTTTATAATTTGAAAGCACTATAAACTTATCATTATGAACTTAAATCTTGACAACAAAATAATCATCGTAACCGGCGGCGCCAAAGGAATAGGGGAAGGAATTGTAAAAGTGCTGGCTGCTGAAAATGCTATTCCGGTTATTGTGGGCAGAAGCGAGGCTGATAATTTAAAAACACTTAAAAGTATTGATGGAAAAGGGTTCCAGGTTTTAGCTGAATTAACCAAGCCTGAAGAATGTGAAAATGCGGTTAAGAAAATTGTGGAGAAATTTGGCCGTATTGATGGGTTGGTAAATAATGCAGGTGCGAACGATGGCGTTGGTTTGGAAAAAGGAAATTATGAGCAATTTGTTGCCTCGCTGCATAAGAATTTGATTCATTATTATTTGATAGCGAATCACGCGCTGCCATATTTAAAAAAATCCAGGGGAGCAATTGTAAATATTGGTTCCAAAACTGCTGAAACGGGGCAAGGAAATACTTCTGCGTATGCGGCATCCAACGGTGGGCGTAATGCTTTGACAAGAGAGTGGGCAGTTGAATTGTTGACTTATTCTATCCGGGTAAACGCTGTTATTGTTGCCGAATGTTACACGCCCTTGTATAATACATGGATTAAGACATTTGACAATCCTGAAGAAAAATTAAAATCCATCACTGGAAAAATTCCTTTAGAAAACAGAATGACATCGGCGGAAGAAATTGCTAATATGGTAGTGTTTCTTTTATCAGATAAATCGAGCCATACTACAGGCCAGCTCATTCATGTTGATGGTGGTTATGTGCATTTGGATAGGGCAATTTGATATAATATTTCATTTCTGAAACAACAACCTTTTCTAAATTTTAAATTTTTTTTTGATGAAAAAACTGAATCTTTTATTTCTTATTTTCATTTTTATGCTTTCATATAATATTTCATTTGCACAAACTGCTATTCCTTTATACAAAGAAATTCCTAACAGCAAACCTGCTGTGGATTATAAAGAGAATGCTGATACGGGTACAGATGGTATTATCAGAATAAGTAAGGTTTCTGTTCCGGAGATTACCATTTTTCAACCGGAAAAAACTTCGGTAAAAAATACCGCAGTTATCATTTGCCCGGGTGGTGGATATGCAATTCTTGCTTACAATTTAGAAGGTACAATTGTAGCCAAAATTCTAAATAGTTGGGGTGTTACTGCTGTTGTTTTAAAATACCGTTTGCCAAGCGATGAAATTATGAAAGACAAATCTGTTGGCCCGGTTCAAGATGCGCAATCTGCTATCCAATACGTGAGAGAAAATGCAACGCAATTAAATATTAATCCCCAAAAGATAGGAATCATGGGCTTCTCAGCCGGTGGGCATTTGGCTGCCACTGCATCAACTCATTTTGATAAAGATTATATTTCCAACCCAAATCATATTTCATTACGCCCTGATTTTTCTATTCTTGCCTATCCTGTAATAAGCATGAGTGAAACATTGACTCATATGGGAAGCCATGATAATCTTTTAGGAAAAAATCCATCCCAGGAAGTAGTTAAAAAATTTTCAAATGAATTGCAGGTTACAAAAAATACTCCCATTACATTTTTGGTTCTTGCAGGAGATGACGATACCGTAAATCCTGAAAATAGCATAAAATATTATGAAGCTTTATTAAAAAATAGTGTCCCGGCAGAAATGCATATTTATCAAAATGGCGGCCATGGTTTTGGAACTCATCTCCTGGAAAAGAAAGATAATTGGATGGATGTTTTAAGAATCTGGATGGAACACAATAATTTGTTGTAGTGGATTTTTGCCACAAAAATCGACAATTCACAAGGATTAAAATCGCTGGCAGTAAACAAACAAATAATGTAGATTTCTATTTTCAAATTAACAACGTGCCGTGAATTGGACATACGGTTATTCTATACCGCCACAGGAGCTTTTATTGAAGGATGGCTTTGATAATTTATCAATTCAAAATCTTCAAACTTAAAATCAAAAATATTTTTCACTGCTGGGTTCAATTTCATTTGCGGAAGAGGAAAAGGATTTCTGGTAAGTTGCGTTTGCGCCTGTTCAAAATGATTTTTATATAAATGAACGTCACCAAAAGAATGGACAAATTCTCCTAAATCCATATCACAAACCTGTGCAATCATCATCGTTAGTAATGCATAGGAAGCTATATTAAAAGGTACTCCCAAAAAAACGTCCGCGCTTCTTTGATATAATTGGCAGGAAAGTTTCCTTCTTCCAGAGGAATCAGCAGGTGAGGTATAAAACTGAAATAAACAGTGGCATGGCATCAACTTCATTTGTGGAAGATCGGCAACATTCCATGCGCTGATAATTAATCTCCTGCTGTCTGGATTGTTTTTCAATTGTTCAATCAAATCAGAAACCTGGTCAATGGTTTTCCCATTGGCTCCTTCCCAACTTCGCCATTGCTTTCCATAAACCGGCCCGAGGTTTCCATTTTCATCTGCCCATTCATCCCAGATTTTCACACCATTATCCTCCAAATATTTTACATTGGTATCTCCTTTTAAAAACCATAATAATTCATAAATAATACTTTTTAAATGAAGTTTTTTTGTAGTTACCAATGGAAAACCATTTTTTAAATTAAAACGCATCTGGTAGCCGAATAAACTGCGTGTGCCCGTGCCCGTCCGGTCATTTTTATCAGCGCCGGTATCAATTATTTTTTCTAAAAGTTGAAGGTATTGCTGCATGTGCGCAAGTTAATGAATTAGCAATTCTGAAACCTCAACCATACTTTCTTATATTTGCGCAACTTTAAAATCTTTTTTTCATGTCAGTTTTAGTTAATAAAAATTCAAAAATATTAGTACAGGGATTTACAGGGACTGAAGGCACTTTCCATGCTACACAAATGATAGAATACGGAACAAATGTTGTTGGAGGTGTTACTCCAAATAAAGGTGGGGCAACACATCTTGACAGGCCAGTTTTTAATACAGTTGATGAAGCTGTAAAGAAAACAGGGGCTGATGTGAGTATTATCTTTGTACCACCGGCATTTGCTGCAGATGCCATTATGGAATCCGCAGATGCCGGCATTGCATTAATCGTTTGCATAACTGAAGGAATTCCTGTTCAGGATATGGTAAAAGTTAAGAACTATTTATTGGGTTCAAAATCAAGATTGATTGGCCCTAATTGCCCCGGAGTTATTACCGCCGATGAATGTAAAGTAGGTATCATGCCAGGCTTTATTTTCAAAAAAGGTAAGATCGGAATTGTTTCAAAATCAGGTACTCTTACTTATGAGGCTGCCGACCAGGTAGCAAAAGCAGGATTAGGAATTTCAACAGCGATTGGAATTGGAGGCGATCCTATTATTGGAACCACTACTAAAGAAGCTGTTGAACTTTTTATGAATGACCCTGAAACAGAAGGAATAGTGATGATCGGTGAGATTGGTGGAAATATGGAAGCAGAAGCCGCTCGCTGGATTAAAGAAAATAATCGAAAACCAGTTGTAGGGTTTATTGCAGGGCAAACGGCACCAGCAGGTAGAAGAATGGGGCATGCAGGTGCTATAGTTGGAGGCGCAGAAGATACTGCTGCTGCAAAAATGAAAATTCTTTCAGAATGCGGGGTGCATGTGGTTGCCAGCCCTGCTGATATTGGCAAAACGATGGCTGAAGTGATGAAAAAATAATTCCTTTTACTTATTTTTAGAAGGATAACCTTAACAAGTTATCTTTTTTTATTTCAGTTAAAATCAAGTGGGAATTCTCTTATATTGAAATGACAATGCAATATATATCACAGTTCTTTTACCGGACAGGTAACCGAAATACAGATTCTTTTCTCCTTTCTTACCTTTACAAAAAAACATAAAAAGATGAAAGCATTTTTAGGAATAGGATTATTAGGTGCCGGCTTTGTGAGACCGATGATTAATAAGGGCAATGAAGTTCAGGTATGGAACCGCACTGCATCAAAAGCAAAAGAATTGGAAAAATATGGTGCAAAAGCATTCGAAAACATAGCAGATGCCGTGAAGAATGCAGAAGTTATTCATTTGGCGCTGAAAGATGACGCAACTGTTGACGAGGCATTAGCAAAGGCAGAGGCCAGGCTTAAGCCTGGAGTCATTATAATTGACCATACGACTACTTCAATAGAAGGCGCGCAACAAAGAACGGAAAAATGGAAAAGTAAAGGATTTCAATATCAACACGCTCCGGTGTTTATGGGCCCGAAGAACGCACTTGAAAGTACAGGTTTCATGCTTGTTTCAGGGGATCAGAACCTTATTGGGAAACTGGAATCCCAACTTTCGGGTATGACAGGCAAACTGCTGAACTTTGGTGAAGAGGTGGGTAAAGCGGCTGCTATGAAACTTACAGGAAACCTATTCCTTGTAGGGTTTAACGGAGCCCTTGCAGATGCAATTGCTTTTTCAAATTCGGTTGGTATTTCCTCTGATGAACTCTCAAATTTATTTGCAGAATGGAACCCGGGTAATTCATTGCCGGCAAGAATGAAACGAATGGCAAGTGATGATTTTAATAACCCTTCGTGGAGATTGGAAATGGCAAGGAAAGATACCGGGCTTTTCTTAAAAGAGGCGGAGCAAAAAGGGATTAAACTGAATGTAATTCCCGGAGTGGCTGCCCTGATGGATAAATGGATTGAAAAAGGGCATGGCAAAGAAGACTGGACAATTATAGGAAAAGTAGAATAATTATTACAATGCTTTCCTGACGCAAGTTCCAGGCTTTGTCCTGATAAAATCGAACATGTAACATTTTCCAGTAAACAAACAAATAAATACGATTTCTAATTTAGGCAATTTGTTTTGCAACATTAACTACTACATGAGGTTTTCCTAAAGTATAATAATGCAAAACCGGGACACCTGATTTTTTTAGTTCTATGGATTGTTGCAATAGCCATTCGGTTCCCACAATTTCCACATCCGCATCTGTTTTGCATTTTATAATTTCATTACTTAATTCTGTGGGAATATCAACGTGAAATGTTCGTGGCAAAACGGTAAGTTGCTTTTTGGACGTAATGGGTTTTAAGCCAGGAATTATCGGGATCTCAATTCCCATTTCGCGGCAGTTTTTTACAAATTCAAAATATTTTTTATTGTCAAAAAACATTTGGGTAGTAATATAATCCGCGCCTGCATCTACTTTCATTTTTAAATACCGTAAATCGCTTTGAAGGTTTGGCGCTTCAAAATGTTTTTCAGGATATCCGGCCACGCCAATACAGAAATTGGTTTTATTTCCCTCCCTTATATCATCTTCAAGGTAGATTCCATTATTTAAATCTACCGTTTGCTTTAATAAATCAATTGCATATGAATGCCCGTTTTCCTCCGGCTCAAAAGTGGCTTCATTCTTTGAGGCATCGCCACGAAGTAATAAAACATTATCAATACCCAAAAAAGCAAGGTCAATTAAAGCGTTTTCCGTTTCCTGCAAATTGAAACCTCCACAAATCAAATGCGGAACTGCGTCAATTTTATAATGATTCATTATTGCAGCGCAAATTCCTACAGTTCCCGGCCGCTTCCGGATTTCTATTTTTTCAAAAGTACCGTCAGGTTTCTTTTTAAAAACCTGCTCGCTTCGATGGTAAGTTACATTGATAAACGCGGGATTAAATTCCATTAAAGGGTCCAAATGATTATAAATAGATTCAATGGTTTTCCCTTTTAATGGTGGAAGGATTTCAAATGAAACTGCCGTTCCTTTTGCTTCTTTTATATGATCAGTAACTTTCATTTTTTTAAAATAAATGCAAACATAAGTGGTAATGCCAAAAAAGCAAAGAAAGAAAAATCAAAAAGGGTTTGTGGTTATGGCTTTTGATTATATATTTTAATTTCTTTTACAGCATTTTAATTATTCAACTTATAAAAAAAGCTAAAATTCCTGTTGCTACTAAAGTGGCTCCGGTAATAATTCCTGCATTATGTTCCAACTTATGCCAATTTAATTTTAGAATTCCCATATAGGCAAACCTAACAAGGAAAACCATTCCACACGTAGTGATAACTAAATACAATGCGGCAATAAACCAGATAAGCCATGGAGCTTGTGTACCGGCTAATAAAAAATAAGCTTCAATTTCCATGCAGGGAGAAAGGAACATAGCCAGCACAAGTGCGAGAATAATTGTTTTCTTAGATTTCTTTTTTTTAATATTATCGTCAATATGAAAATGTTTGTGAACATGATGCCTGTAAATAAAAAGAATCCCTAATCCAATTAAAATTACAGGTGCTATATAATGAGTAAAATCTTCCAGCTTTTCGGAAATCTTTGCGCCTACAAATCCCAGAATAAGACCAATAATTATAGTGCTCAGCCCGTGAGCAATTGCTGAAATAAAAGTAACTTGTGTTACCTCGCCAATTGTCCATTGTTCCTTTTTTCCAATAGCAATTACAGGTAGCCAATGATTAGGAATGGTAGCATGTAAAAGGCTCAAAATGATACTGCCGGTAATTATACTGAACATTAAAGAAGTTTATTTCAAAAACAAGATGGCTTGCAAGATAGTTTGCTGTAATGTTTTTAGGAAATTATTTCAATACATCAAAATAAAAAAGCCTTCGTACAAAATACAAAGGCTTTAAAATGCTGTAGGGGAAGGGCTCGAACCTTCACGAGGCAGTTAGCCGTAGCACAAAGTTGAGTGGTCGACCCTGGTCGCTTTAATATTGCTATCAAAGCGGCTCTATGCTATGTTTATTCTGTGATCCTCACCCCCGAGACAAGAGGGCATGTCTGCCAAAAATTTCATCACCCCACAATTTTTAAGAACTAATATGACGCAAATCTAATGATATGGCACCAATTAGAAAAATATTTTAAAGTAATTCAAAAAAATATAGAAAATATTCAACTAATTTACTATTTTCGTAAAATAAATCTAAAATCAAAAACAGTTTATGGCTACAAAATTTAATATTGACAAATTAGACTTAAAGATCATCCAGGAAATGCTCGAAAATGCCGAAATGCCTTATGCTGAATTGGGCAAGAAACTTTTTGTAAGTGGGGGCACCATTCATGTCAGGATAAAAAAATTAGAAGAACTTGGAATTGTTAAAGGTAAGAGATTAAAAGTTAACCTCGGGCTTCTTGGTTATGATATCACTGCTTTTGTAGGAATTTACCTTGAAAAAAGTTCGCTTTATGATGTAGTAGCTACGGAGCTGGAAAAAATACCTGAAATAATAAGGCTGAATTATACTACCGGAAATTACAGCATGTACCTTGAAATTGTATGTAAAGATATTAATCAATTAAGGCATGTACTTCATGATAACCTTCAAAAAATTAAAGGGATCGAACGCACAGAAACCCTTATTTCCTTAACTGAGAGTTTTAATCGGAGTGTTAAGGTTAGTGATGAGGAAGATTAATTTACCAAAATCAATTTATAATAGTAAACGAATAAATATCAGAGATTTTTATTTTGATTTCGGAAAAAAGAATAGTTTAAAGATTTCCGGATTTTAATAATTGTACAAATTGATTAATGATTTTTTTATACTCTTCTTTTGAGAAATCGAATTCCCGAAATTTATAATCTTTTACTTTAGCTAAAGATTCTTTTATAGAAAACTGCTCTTGCTTTTCTGTTAGAAAATATTTTTTTTCTGAAAGGTATTTTGCCAAATATTCCTGTTCGGTTTGCCCTGGCGTGGGAATTAAAATTGCCTTTTTTCTCAAAGTGGCCAAATCCATCACCGTCGTATACCCACTCCTGCTGATTATTATTTTTGAACCTTCAATCATTTTATTCAATTCATAAGAAGGCACATGGTTTTCTATTTTTACCTCACCAAAATTTTCCGGCTTTTGATTTTCTGAAGGCAGGCCTCTTATAAAAATAATATTCCCTTTTATCAATTTGATTTGTTCTAAAATTTCTTTTTCAAAAATAGTTCGCTGAGGTTCTGGCCCAGAGATTATGATGAGCAAATCATTAAAAAATTTTGATTCGGGCATCGAAACAAACCTTGATATTGGGCTTATGTAAATTGCATTTTGAGGCAATTTCTTTGGATGTGAAAGTTCGCCCGCAAGCCCATTTTTTTCAATGTCCGGAATCCAGCAAGCAGTATATTTTTTAATAAAATAATAATGGGTTTTTTGTGCAATTTTTTCAAATAAACGATTGCCTGTTTTTATATAAAGTTGATGAGTTATATAAATAGAAGGGACATTTTTATTGTGCATTCCAAAACGGTTATCGGATATTACCGCATCGATTGAATATTTTTTTATGATTTTTTTTAACCAAATATTTTCCAGAAAAATCCTGTGAATTATTTTAGGAGATTGAAAAATTAATTTTAGGAGTAGGAATTTTTTTTGGCGGCTATATTTAATTTCATAGCCTTTATACCGTAAAAATACTGTATTAGGGAACTCTTTTTGTAATAAAAAAAAATTTTTTTTATCAGCAACAATGTATAGGCTGCAACCCAGTAAAATTAGTTGATTAATAATTGGAACACAACGTGTTGCATGCCCTAGCCCCCAGTCGAGAGGTGCAACTAACACACGTGGATTTTCATTTTTTATGTTAAAGGAGTTACCTTTTTTCAAAAAATTTGCAATATTTATTGGTGAAAATAGTTTAATTTGGTGTTATGAATTTATAAAATGAAATGGGTTTAATTCCTTCTCATTTTTTAACCTCAAGTAATCAAAATATTTTAATGAAAAATCTAAGCCGCCCCTTGTTAATATTATTAGTTATCCTTTCTGTTATTGCGATGAGTTGTAGCGCTTCCCGCAAGAGCAAAACAGGATGTGAATGTAATAGTAACATGGTCGGTTATTAAAAATCAATCTACAAAATGGACAAATTCAATAGAGACCTTTTGGTATTGTTCAAAGAAAAATCAAATCCCCAATCTATCGAACATGAAGTAGAACAACTTCATGAGCTTCTTTTTTATGTTGAAAAAGTGGATAATATTGTAAATACTTACGAAGTTATCAACATTAATAGATATAAAATTTCTTCGAACAAGAAACTGGTACGTGAAGTTTTAGGAAATAAGATTTTAAAACCTTTCGTTTTTTTAAACAATAAAAACTAAAGCTTTTCTTCTTTTATCGTCCAAACTTCCCTTCCTCGTAATAATTTATCTAAATCAGCAACACTCTTAGATTTAGATTCATCAATTTGTTTTGATAGAATATCTTCATAGCATGGCCTTTCAGTTTCGTAGAAAACACCAAACGGCCTTGGAAAATGATGTTCTGAAGATTTTGGATCATCAAAAATCCGTGTGAGTATTTGCGCTTTGTAAAAATCTTTTTCATCGTGTATCCATAAATCATTTGCACTTATATTTTCATTCAATTCCACCACTTCCGGCTTAAAGCCATTTAGCCTTATTCCTTTATTTTTTTGTTCACCAAATATCAAAGGTTCACCATGAACCATAAATATTGTTTCTTCAGGCTTTGTTTTTTTATCCGTATAAATTTCAAAAGTGCCATCATTAAAAATATTGCAGTTTTGATAAATTTCAAGAAAAGAAGTTCCCTTATGATGAGCAGACCTTAGCAACATTTCCTGTAAATGTTTTGGGTCCCTGTCCATTGTCCGTGCTACAAATGTGGCGTCTGCGCCTAAGGCAAGGGCTGAAGGATTAAACGGATGGTCTATACTTCCGATGGGAGAACTTTTGGTAACCTTTTTTTGTTCACTGGTAGGGGAATATTGCCCTTTCGTTAAACCATAAATTTCATTATTGAAAAGTAAAATGTTTACATCAAAATTGCGGCGAAGTAAATGTATCGTATGGTTCCCTCCAATGCTTAGTGAGTCTCCATCTCCGGTTACTATCCAAACACTTAATTCAGGCCTGCTTGCTTTTAAGCCACTGGCGATCGCCGTAGCACGCCCATGGATGCTATGCATTCCATAAGTATTCATATAATAAGGGAAACGGCTGCTGCAGCCAATTCCGGAAATAATTACAAAGTTTTCTTTTGGAATTCCCAACGTAGGAAAAACTCTTTGTACCTGTGCCAGGATGGAATAATCACCACAACCGGGGCACCAGCGTACTTCCTGGTCTGTTGCAAAATCTTTTGAAGTTAGTTTCTGAGGAGCAATAGCAATTTCAGTCATTTTATTTAATTAGAATACCAAAGTTAATACATAAGCTGTTACCCTGAAATAGAAGAATTGTGAAAATGGGAAATTTTTATGTAATATTATTTTTACAAATTGGTTTTTAATTCCAACAAGAATTGTTTTATTTTTTCCAATGACTCTATCATTTCATGCTTCTCTCCGGCTGCTTTATTGTTTTTTAAAAATTCCTTTGCGCCTTCCACGGTATATTTTCTTTCACGCAATAAATGATGGATCATTTTCAGGTTTTTTATATCTTCCGGCCTAAAAAAGCGGTCTCCCTTTTTATTTTTTTTGGGTTTTAAAATTGTAAATTCCTTCTCCCAATACCTTATCAAAGAATTATTTTCTTTAAACATGGCAGCCACTTTTCCAATAGAATAATACTGTTTTTGAAAAAGAACCTCGTCTTCAGGAACGTCTATAATTTCAAGCTCCGTATTGGCAGGCTTTAAGCTTCTTCTTCCCCGTTTAGTTTTTGGCTTTATTCCTGCCCGAATGTCTGCCAGAGTATTTTTGCCGGCAGGCGGGTGTTGCTTTACTGCTTCTTTTAATTTTTCGTTTGGTGCAGAATTATCATCAAAAGAAAAATCTATTTGTGAAAGTGCCATAATATTTATTCAATTTATTGATGAATCATTCCAATACAAAAATGATCTTTCTGATTTAAAAAACGTAGTGTTTGTAAATGCCTTCAAAGCAAATACCTTTGCCCAATTATAAAATTTTTACTTATAACAAAGATAACTTCTTAAAACACAAACAATCTTTAAATCACAGAAAACTTTATGATGAATAGTGCAGAAATAAGGCAGCATTTTTTTGATTTTTTTAAAAGCAAAGCGCATGAGATCGTTCCATCTGCACCAATAGTAATTAAAAACGACCCGACGCTGCTTTTTACCAATGCGGGAATGAACCAGTTTAAAGAATATTTCCTGGGTAATAAACCTGCGCCGTATTCGCGCGTTGCAGATACACAAAAGTGCCTTCGCGTAAGTGGAAAACATAATGACCTGGAAGAAGTGGGCGTAGATACTTATCACCACACGATGTTTGAAATGTTGGGCAATTGGAGCTTTGGAAATGCAACCGGAGAACCACAACCTTATTTTAAAAAAGAAGCCATTGCCTGGAGTTGGGAATTGCTTACAAAAGTTTATAAAATCCCCGAAAGTAATTTATATGTTTCGGTTTTTGAGGGAGACGAAAAAGACGGATTGCCATGTGATGATGAGTCGTTAAATTTCTGGAAAGAATGGGTTCCTGAAGACAGGATTATTTTTGGAAATAAAAAAGATAATTTTTGGGAAATGGGCGATACCGGGCCTTGTGGCCCTTGCACAGAAATTCATGTGGATGGAAGAAATGCAGAAGATAGAAAATTAATCCCGGGAAAAGATTTGATAAATAAAGACAACCCGCAGGTGATAGAAATCTGGAATGTGGTGTTTATTCAATACAACCGAAAGAAAGATGGTTCTTTAGAATTATTACCTGCAAAACACGTAGATACCGGAATGGGTTTTGAAAGATTGGTTCGCGTTTTGCAAAATAAAAAAAGTAATTACGATACGGATATTTTTTCAGGAACGATTGAAGAAATTGAAAGAATTTCCGGTAAAAAATATGATTATTCAGATTCGAAAGAAGCCGTTGCTTTTCGGGTAATTGCAGATCACATTCGTGCTATTGCGTTTCCTGTTGCAGATGGGCAATTGCCTTCAAACACTGGCGCAGGCTATGTTATAAGGAGAATTTTGAGAAGAGCGGTGAGATATTATTTTTCTTATTTGGATGTAAAAGAACCGTTGCTTTATAAACTGGTTCCTTTGATCGCAAATCAATTTAAAAATGTTTTTCCTGAATTGGATAAACAAAAAGATTTTGTGAGTAAAGTTCTAAAAGAGGAAGAGGAATCATTTTTAAGAACTTTAGAGAAAGGATTGAAAAAGATTAATGAGATAAGTATAAAACAAATAAGATTATTTAATGCGAATGTCCTGTATTATGTTCAACCGACAATAGATGATAGTTATCCAAAATCAATTGAAAATAAAATTGGCTCAACTGAGTATAATTCTTTGCCTGTAAATTTAAATCCCAAAGCCATTGAAGCGATAACTGAATTTGGTAAATTTCCAGATTATAAAAAAAGACTTGAACAAGTAATTGGCGGTAATTTAAAACATTTAATTATTGATGGATATTATGCATTTGAACTTAATGACACTTATGGTTTTCCTTTGGATCTAACTAAGCTCATAGCCTCTGAAAGCGGGTTAGGTGTTGATGAAGTTAACTTTGAGAAATTTATGCAACAACAAAAAAACCGCAGCCGTGCAGCTTCAGTTGTTGACACAGAAGATTGGATTGTACTAAATGAAGATGAAGGAAAAGGTTTTGTCGGTTATGATAATCTTGAAACCGAAAGTAAAGTGTTGAAATACAGAAAGACAAAATCAAAAGGAAAAGAAACATTCCAGGTTGTTTTAGATACTACTCCTTTTTACGCTGAAAGCGGCGGCCAGGTTGGTGATACAGGTTTTTTGATTTTCGGTGAAGAAAAAATTCCGGTGATAAACACCAAAAAGGAAAGTGAACTTATTTTACATTTTACTGAAAAACTTCCTGAAAATATTGATGCAAAAGTTATCGCAAAAGTTGATAGTGATAAAAGAAAAAAAACAGCCGTTCATCACAGCGCTACACATTTAATGCACGCGACTTTACGCAAAGTATTAGGAACTCATGTGCAACAAAAAGGAAGTTTGGTAAATGAAGGTTACCTGCGTTTTGATTTTTCTCATTTCAGTAAAATGACTAATGAAGAACTTGAAAAAGTAGCGTCAATTGTGAATGAAAAAATAAGGGAAAATATTTCTGTTGTAATCAAGCAAATGCCTAAAGAAGAAGCGTTGAAAACGGGAGCGATGGCTTTATTTGGAGAAAAATATGGTAATATAGTCCGGGTTGTAACAATGGATCCGGCATATTCAATTGAATTGTGCGGAGGAACGCATGTAGGCAATACCGGCGAATTAGGATTTTTTAAAATTACCAACGAGACTGCTGTTGGCGCTGGGTTGCGCAGAATAGAAGCCGTGAGTGGAAAAGCCGCTGAAGATTTTATCAATAAAGAATTAGATGAATTAAAAACAGTAAAAGAGCAATTAAAAAATCCGAAAGACACGCTGAAAGCGCTGGAATCTCTTTTATCAGAAAAAGAAAAACTGAACAAAGAAGTGAATCATTTAGAATTGCAAATTCTTAATACAGTAAACGAACAAATAAGTAAGAATCCTATTTTGGTAAATGGCGTAAATTTTATCGGCGAAATTGTATCGGTTTCCAACGCAGAGGCCTTGAAAAAATTAGCTGCACTTTTAAAAGAAAATGTAAAAGATTTCCTTATCGTATTAGCTGCAAATATTGATGGCAAAGCAAATGTGGTTATTGCTATTGATGAAAAGGTGGTTTACTCGAAAAAATTAGACGCTGCAAAAATCATAAAAGAGAATGTATCGCCACTTATAAAAGGCGGCGGCGGCGGACAGAAAACATTAGCTTCCGCAGGCGGCCAGGATGTTTCAAAATTGAACGAGGTGCTTCAAGAAGTAAAATCGTTGCTTTGAAAAAGCGATTATCATATTAAGGTTTTGCGGGACGAAGAAGAAATGAATTTTGATTTTCATATCCAGGGTACGCCAAAATGTAAAAACATTTAAAAATATAAATCAGACGGATCAGGTTCTTTTTTTTAAAATGAATAGAGCCTTTTCCTCAACTGTTATTCAAAAGCCCTGTTAATAAATTTTACCAATGGCATCAATGCTTTGAAAGAATCAATAATTTCCTTGTCAAGATTTTTGTTTAATATATCTGTATCAGAAATATTTTTGGTGGCAACAAAACTTTTCATTCTCAAAAAATCGGTTGCGGGGTTTTCTTTTTCATATCCTTTCGGCACATTCACCAACATTTGATTTTCATCTTTTTCCAGTTCGGTATAATTTTTTTTGAAGGCTGCCGAACTTGTAATTTTTTTAATTCTATAACCTCAGGATGCCATAAGCCGCCACCAACAAAACTATTCCCTCCAGGTTGGAGGTGAAAATAATACCCTGCATAAATTGATTTTTTGCCTCCGCGGTTGAAAGACGCGCTGAGATTGACTTTATATGGTGTTTTATTTTTTGAAAAACGGATATCGCGATTAATTCTAAAAGTGCAGTTTTTGGGTAAAAGCTCTTTCATATCTTCATCCAACAAAACCATTTTTTGTAACAGTGAAGCAACAAATTCTTCAAAATTATATTTTGCCTCAAGGTATTTTTCCCTGTTTTTATCAAACCAGGGTTTGTTGTTATTTTTTTTTAAATTTTTTAAAAAAAGAATGGTAGAAGGAGAAATCAAAACCTCGGATTTTAATAAAATAATTTATTGATTTAAAAGAAAACATAGCCTAAACATTTGCCCAGTTTTCCCCGCTTTTAATTCTGTAAACGGTCATGGGGCTAATGTTATATTTTTCGGCAATTTGTTTATGGGTGAGTTTCCTCTTTGGGTTTGCAAGAATGTTTTTTATTGCTTTTACCTTAGCTGCATTTAGCTTTAATCCTTTATTCCTGGCTGTCTGAACTTTTTTGTAAGCTAATTTACCCGGGCTTTTTTGCTGGTGCTCAATGACTTCTTTTTGTGTAGCCCATTTTAAATTCTTTGTATTATTATCTGCCTTGTTATGATTGATGTGAATTACAAGTTTTTGTTTTGGTGATTTTTTTTCATTGAAAAGTTTAGCCACTTCCCTGTGTAAATAAAGTGTACCGCTTTGCCCATCACGATGTAGGTTCAAAGTAGGGTAACCGCTTGTGATCGAGCCGGCAAGAAGCTTTCCATCGGCTAGTACATCTTCTTTGTAACTGGCAGCACGCCCATGAGAAGAGATAGAATATTTATTTCTCATGGTTTGCCATCCTTTAAATTTTAAGGGCTTCCATATTTCACCGTTAATTTTTTTGATCATGGCTTTATTTTGATGATGAAGTTACAAAACTAACTTTGTATCAGGCCCAAAAAATCTTCTTCACTTATAATTTTTACTGTTTTTATTTTTTGAGCCTTTGCTAGTTTGCTTCCTGCAGATTCGCCGGCAACCAAATAATTAAGATTTGCGCTTACGGATGATAGTAATTTGCCGCCATTTTCTTCCGCCATCTTTTCTGCTACGTTTCTTTTTAAGGTGGGTAAAGTTCCTGTAAATAAAAAAGTATAGCTGGAAAGTTTTCCCGTTAACGGTTCGGATTTATCGCCCTTCATGTTTAACCCTTTTCCAGCAAGGGCTTCAAGCGTTTTAATGTTATCTTCATTATGAAAAAAATCATAAACACTTTCAGCGACTTTTTCTCCAATATCTTTTAATTGTTGCAATTCTTCAATTGAAAATTTTGTAAAGTCAAAGACATTCTCTACACTTTTAGATAAAGTTTTCGCGGTCGTTTCTCCTACATACCTAATGCCCAAGCCGTAAATTAACCGGTTTAAACTTTGAGTTTTAGAATTTTCAATTGCAGCTTTTAGGTTTTCGACAGATTTTTTCTTAAAACCTTCCAGTTCAGAAATTTTTTCAAAATCAATTGAATAAATGGAAGGAAGAGTATTGATGAAGCCGAGTGAATAAAACCTTCTAACGTTTGCTTCGCCAAATGTTTTTAAATCCATTGCATCTTTGCTTACAAAATGTATAATCCGTTCCACCACCTGAGCTTCGCAATTAATATTAACGCATCTCCAAACTGCTTCGCCTTCAGGTTTCACCAATTCATCGCCACAAACCGGGCAATTTTTTGGAAAGATAATTTTGGTTTCGTTTCCAGTCCGTAATTCCGTTAATGGTTTTACAATATAAGGAATAACATCGCCGGCTCTTTCTACTATAACAGTGTCGCCTATGCGCAAATCTTTTTCTTCAATGATTCCTTCATTAAAAAGCGAAACGGAAGTAACAGTTACGCCACCGATATGCACCGGTTCTATTTTAGCCACCGGCGTAATAGAGCCCGTGCGGCCTACCTGGAATTCAACATTTATTAATTTTGAAGTAGCCTGCCTTGCTTTAAATTTATAAGCCATTGCCCAACGCGGATGGTGAGTAGTGTTTCCGACCTGTTGCTGCATTTCGATCTCGTTTACTTTTACTACAATGCCATCAATTTCATAAGGTAGCTCATCTCTTTTATTTTCAAATTCGAGGCAAAACTTTACAACATTTTCAATATTACTAAAAAGTTTTTTTTCTTTTACCGGAGTCCTAAAGCCGCATTCAGAAAGCATTTGAAGAATGCCGGAATGCGTATTCAATAAATCCGGATATTTTTTCAATCCTTTTTCATTTAATTCTATAAAACTTACATGGTACAAAATTGCTTCTAATTTTCTTTTTCTAACCGATACAGGATCTTTCATTCTTAATGAACCTGCAGCCGCATTTCTGGGATTCGCTAAAGGCGCTAATCCTTCTTCTGCAAGGGATTGATTGTATTTTTTAAAATTTTCTTTATTTAATAATATTTCACCGCGGATTTCTATTTTTTTAATTCCATATTCGCCAAATTTTGCAGATAGAGGAATAGAGCCGATTTGCCTGATATTGGTTGTGATGTCATCGCCTGCAACTCCATCTCCGCGGGTAGCGCCGCGAACCAACAAATCATTTTCGTAAATAAGTGAAATGCTTGCTCCATCATATTTTGGTTCAGCACTGAAAGTGATTTTTTGATTATCTGTCAAAGTTTTTAAACGATTATCCCAGGCGATTAAATCATCTGCATCGTAACTGTTTTCCAAACTAAGCATCGCAACCAAATGAGGCACTGTTATAAAATCTGAATTTAGGCTGCTTCCTACTCTTTGCGTAGGTGAATCTGGTGTGATAATAGAGGGGTTTTCTTTTTCTAATTTTTCCAGCTTTTTGAAAAGCAAATCATATTCCTGGTCAGAAATTAAAGGGTCATTTAAAATATAATAGCGATACTCGTGAAACCGTAAAATTGTTCTTAACTCATCCACATTTGCGTCATTATTGAGCAACCGTTCCGTCTGTTTTTGTAATTCTTTTGTCTCTTCGGTAGTGTACATTATGCAAATTTAAAGATGGTTTTCGGGACGCACTTGCCAGAAGGCAACCGGGTTATATGAATTTTTTTAGGCAATTCTCAATTATCATAATTTCTTGCTACAGTAAACCAACAAATACAACAGATTCTTATTTTATAGAACAATTATTATTTCAAATTGTGATATACTTTTTGCACATCTTCGTCTTGTTCAAGGTTGTCTGCTAATTTTAAAACCTCCTCTGCGGCGGCTTCGGTCAGGTCAACTGTTGTGGTAGGAATCCGTGTAAGCTCAGCTGTGATAACGTTAATCTTTTTCTCTTCCAAAGCCTTGCTCATATTGCCAAATTCATTAAAGGCAGTACGGATAATTATATTTCCTTCGCTGTCTTCGCCTATTTCTTCAAGCCCAAAATCTATTAACTCCAATTCCAGTTCTTCGATATTCAGCTTTTCGTTTTTTATTTTAAATTCTCCCATGTGGTTAAACAGGAATGCTACGCTGCCACTTGTTCCTAAAGAGCCATTTGCTTTATTAAAATGCATGCGTACATTGGCAACAGTTCTTGTGGGATTATCAGTTGCAGTTTCAATTAAAAGAGCAACTCCGTGAGGCGCATAACCTTCATACACTTCTTCATGGTAATCAGTTTTGTCTTTTCCCATCGCGCGCTTGATAGCCGCGTCCACACGGTCTTTCGGCATGTTTACCGCTTTTGCATTTATGATGCAACGGCGTAATGACGAATTATTATCAGGATCAGGGCCACCTTGTTTTACGGCTATATCAATTTCTTTTCCAATCCTGGTAAATTGCTTGGCCATTTTGTCCCAGCGCGCAAACATGGTTGCTTTCCTTACTTCAAATATTCTTCCCATTTCTTTTTTGTTAAATCAATTATTTATTTATTCCGCCCAACGGGCAAATCTAAAATCTAAATATTAGAATCAAAAATTAAAAAAATCACAAGCCCTGAGTATTCAAAGTTGTTTAAGTATTCTTTTTGGAAAGTTTTTTCATATAAAATAATTTTGCGCGCATTTTATATTTAAAAAAATCCTGAAAAGGTTATTGTTATGAAAATAATGAAGTTTGGCGGAACTAGTGTTGGAAAGCCAGAAAGAATGGCTGAAATCAGAAAACTGATTACCAAAGACGACGAACCAAAAATTATTGTCCTGAGCGCTTTAAGCGGCACCACCAACGCATTGACAGAAATAAGCTCTTCTCTTGAAAAAGGCGAAAGGGAAGAAGCTAAAATGCGTATTGATGCACTGGAAAATCATTATCAGAATTTTATAGTTGAGCTTTTAAAGAGCGAAGTTTATTTTGAAAAAGCAAAGGATACCCTTGCAGAACATTTTGAGTTTTTAAATATTATTTTAAAAATTTCTTACAGCGAGGCGTTAAATAAAGACATTCTTGCGCAGGGCGAATTATTGAGTACAAAACTCTTCAGTATTTATTTGAAAGAGCAACAAATTTCTCACGTATGGCTTCCTGCGCTTGACTTTATGAATATTGATGCCAATGGCGAACCACAAGTCGCATCAATAAGGGAAAAATTATTTGCTGTTTTAGAAGCGCATAAAGAAACCAATCTTTTTGTAACACAAGGATACATTTGCAGGAATGCAAAAGGTGAAATTGATAATTTAAAAAGAGGCGGAAGCGATTACAGCGCATCTTTAATTGCAGCTGCAGTTGATGCTTCTGTTTGCGAGATCTGGACTGACATTAGCGGAATGCACAATAATGACCCGCGTATTGTAAAAAATACGAAACCAATTAAACATTTATGTTTTGATGAAGCCGCTGAATTGGCTTATTTCGGTGCTAAAATTTTGCATCCCGCAAGCATCTGGCCGGCACAATATTTTAATTTTCCGGTTAAACTGCTGAACACAATGGAACCCGAAGCTCCCGGTACTTTAATTGAAAGAGATTCAGATTCGGAAGGCGTAAAAGCTATTGCTGCAAAGGATTCTATTACTGCGATAAAAATTAAAAGCAGCCGCATGTTGCTGGCTTATGGCTTTTTAAGAAAAATATTTGAGGTTTTTGAAAAGTATGAAACTTCCATCGACATGGTGACTACTTCCGAAGTTGCCGTTTCTCTCACTATTGATAATGACACTAATTTAAAACAAATTATTAGAGAACTTGAAATGTTTGGAAATATCGAAATTGATAAAGAACAAACTATCGTTTCGATTGTGGGCTATCATATTTCTAAAACTGAAAACCTTTTGGCAAAAGTATTTGACAGCTTAACTGAAATTCCCGTGCGGATGGTAAGTTTCGGGGGAAGCCAACATAATATTTCAATCCTTGTTTCGCATGAGCACAAAGAAAAAACTTTACAGCTATTGAATAAAGGGCTTTTTGAATAGAATGCTTGTTAAATCTGATGCTATAAATTCAGATGTTTAAATTGCTCATGATTTTTAAACCTGCTTTCTTTAAAAATAAAATCATGAAATTAAAATTCCTCTTATTTGTTTGTTCACTGTATTTTTTCTCCTCTTCGTACGCTCAAACCAAGCAGGAAACTATCTATTCAGGTAACCGGACAAAAAATGTAGTCCTTATTTTAATAGACGGTTACCGCTGGCAGGAATTATTTAATGGTGCTGATTTTGATTTGCTTAATAATAAAAAATATAATCCGGAAGATTCGTTGCAGCGTTTCAAAAAATATTGGTCAAATGATTTAATTGAAAGAAGGAAAAAACTGATGCCTTTTACCTGGAATTATATGGTGAAACATGGCCAGCTTTATGGCAACCGCAATTTTGGAAATGATGTAAATGTGAAGAACCCTTTCTGGATTTCTTATCCGGGAAGAGCAGAAGTTTTAAGCGGTTTTGTTGACACCGCAATTAATTCAAACGAGTATTCCAGTAATCCAAATAATAACGTTCTTGAATTTATCAATAACCAAAAAGGTTACGAAGGAAAAGTGGTTACATTCGCCTGCTGGCGCGCAACAGGAAGGTGCCTTCATAAAGATAAAAGCACCATGCTTATTAATGTTCCCTGGGAAGATATTAAGTCAGATCATTTAACACAAACTGAAATTCTTGCCAACGAAATGCAACATTTTGTTCCTCAAATATGGGGCGATGATGAACGTTTGGATGCGAATGTTTATCCCCTTGCAAAATCATATATTCTTGCAAACCATCCAAAAGTAACTTACATAGATTTTGGCGATACAGATGAATATGCACATGCAGGAAAATATGAAAATTACCTTGATGATATTTTTAACCTCGATGCGATGATAGAAAAGCTTTGGAACCAGATGCAGCAGGATAAATTTTATAAAAACAATACCACTTTTTTTATAGTTCCCGATCATGGAAGAGGCTTAGGGGCAGAATGGACTGATCATGGAAGCGGTAAGCCACACAGCAATGAAACCTGGTTTATGGTGATGGGGCCTGATACAAAGCCATTGGGTGAAATGAAAACCAAAGAACAAATTTTTCAAACTCAATATGCAAAGACTTTTGCAGATTTATTAGGTCTTGATTATAAAGTTCCGGGTAAAGTAATTGGTAAAGAAATAAAAAGTGTAATGGATAAATAAATAGGGAATAGAGATGAAGCCAAACATCTTTTATTATATTTTCTTTATCTAAATTAATATCTCTCAAAATATCGGATTACAATAATTCTATCAACTTTTCCCCATAATATTTATTTTTATTGCCTTCTTCTTTGCTTAATACGTTGTAAATTCGGGAGCCTTTAATTTTTTTTAATTCACAACCTTTTTACACAAAAAAATAATCATGAATAGAAAAACTTTTATCAAAAACACAGCATTAACCGGAGTTGCATTCTCACTTTTTCCCTCAAAAAATATATTTGCCACATCTAAGGATGCAGCAAAAGTTCAACTTGCTATTATTGGAGTAGGCGAAAGAGGCAAAGGCCACCTTGACCTGATTTTGAGAAGGGATGATGTAGACCTTGTTGCTATTTGTGATGTGGATGGCAGGGTATTAAAAGAATCAAAAGCTATCATTCAAAAAAGTGGAAAAAAAATGCCCCGGATTTATACAGGCGATAATTATGCGTGGCAAAAAATGTTACAGGATGAAAAATTAGAGGGAGTTATAATAGCAACTCCGTGGGAATGGCACAAGCCGATGATCATGGGGGCTTTGGATGCAGGTTTAAAGTATGTTGCTACCGAAGTTATTCTTGGAATTACTTTACAGGATCATTGGGATGTGGTAAAAGCAGCAGAAAAAAATAATGCTCATGTGATGATGTTGGAAAATGTTTGTTACCGCAGAGATGTGATGGCCGTTTTAAATATGGTTCGCCAGGGATTATTTGGGGAGTTGATTCACTTGCAGGGCGGCTACCAGCACGATTTGCGCGAGGTTTTATTTAATGATGGCCTTCATCCTTATGGCCACGGAGTTGAATTTGGAGAAAAAGGTTTTTCTGAAGCCCATTGGAGAACAGATCACTCTGTACATCGCAATGGAGATTTATATCCCACACATGGTATTGGGCCGATAGCTCAATACATTAACATTAATCGTGGCAATCGTTTTCTTTCCTTATGCTCCTTTTCTTCCAAAGCAAGAGGGTTGCACAATCACATTGTAAAAGTTGGCGGAGAAAATCATCCCAATGCAAAAGTAGAATTCAAAGCTGGGGATGTCATTACTACTTCTATTAATTGTGCCAATGGCGAAACCATCTTATTGCAACACGATACCAATTCGCCCCGGCCATACTCGCTTGGTTTTCGTGTACAGGGTACCGAAGGGTTATGGATGGATGTGAATCAAAGTGTTTATATCCAGGGTAAATCCAAAAACAATGATGAATGGGATAATGAAAAAGAATGGTTCGATAAATATGACCATCCTCTGTGGGCAAGATGGAGCAAGGAAACTGCAGGCGCTGGCCACGGTGGAATGGATTTTTTTGTGATCCATGCTTTTGTGGAATCTATAAAAAGAAAAATGCCTACTCCTTTGGATGTTTATGATGCAGCATCATGGAGCGCTATTACTCCTTTGAGTGAGCAATCTATTGAATTGGGGAATCAAACTGTGGAATTCCCTGATTTTACCGGCGGACAATGGATGTACCGAAAGCCAGTGTTCGCCTTGAATGACGAATATTGATCTTACAGTATTTTAAAAAAAATCCTTTTGGTTTGAATCGAGTCCAAAAGGATTTTTTTATGCTTATGAATTTATCAGGAATTTGATGGTTTTGAAGGCCGCACTTCAACCTTACTGGGTAATGTTCTTGCAGGCATCTTTAAGAGGTCCGCAACAATTTGCCCTATATCTTCAGGTTGAATTTTCCATGAATCCGCATCGTCAGGTGTGTGATTATTGAAATGTGTAGCCACAGAGCCGGGCATTATTGTGGAAACTTTTACATCATATTTTCTAAGGTCCAGCATAATAGCTTGGGTAAAACCAACAAGCCCAAATTTACTGGCATTATAAGCTGCACCATTTTCAAAAAAATTAGTGCCGGCGAGGCTTGCGATCGTAATAATATAACCCTTGGATTTTTTTAGTTCTTCTATGGAGGCTTTAACGCTATTAAAAACACCGGTAAGATTGGTATCAATTGTATCTTTCCAATCCTCTTCTGTTAAACTTTCAATTGGCGCAAAATGGCCAACACCGGCGTTGGCAACCAGTACATCTAATTGCCCAAAATGTTGAATAACTTTTTGCAAAGACTCTTTTTCATTAGCCATGGAGCTTGCATCCGATTCAAGAGCGAGTACTTTTGAATCATCATTGCTCAAAGAAGAAGCAGATTTTTTTGCTTCTGATAAATGCCTGCTGCTAATCGCTACTCTCATTCCAAGATCAACAAGAGTTTTTGCGATTCCGTATCCTATTCCTTTACTTCCGCCTGTTATGTAGGCTACTTTATTATTGAGTGAGTTCATGTATTGAAATGATTTTAATTAAAAATTTAATGCCTTTTTAATTTATTCCCTAAATGCTTTTATGCAAAACAGAAATAAGCTTTATTTGTTCGTTTACTGTTACACCGGAGCTTCTTCATTAAGTTTATTATCTTTTATAAACTTATCTTTTACTTCAGTAAATTCTTCAACCAGTCGCGAGGCTGCGTTTAAGGTTTCGTCTGCATTAGAATGTATTTCTGGCAATTGTTTTTCCAATAAGCTATTTCCCAGGTTAATATTTTCTGCTTCTAACTGAGCGATTTTTTTTAATAAAGAAGTTTGGCTGTTAACTATATCATTCAGTTCGCGGATCATTTTTTCCATCGAATTGAGTTTTTCTCTTTTGTCCATGATGATTAATTTTATTTCTTTAAATGAAATCAAATATTGTTCCTCATTTAAAATGTAGAATTACTCATCGGGAAAGAAAAGTATGTTAATAAATCCCCAAAAAGTGTGTAGGAGTTTGACTAAAAATAGTAAACCAACAAATAACAGGGATTCTTATTTGCAAAGGAATAAAAATGTTATTTAGAATCGTAAGCCCACTTAACCAATGTAGCGCCCCAGGTAAATCCTCCGCCAAATGCAGCCAGGACAATAAGATCGCCTTTTTTCAATTGTTTTTCCCATTCCCATAAGCACAAAGGAATCGTTGCGGAAGTTGTATTTCCATAACGTTGAATATTGATCATTACTTTGTCCATACTCAAGCCCATCCGGTTAGCGGTGGCATCAATAATTCTTTTATTCGCCTGGTGTGGAACGAGCCATGCAATATCATCTCCTGTAAGATGGTTTCTTTGTAATAATTCGTAAGAAACATCTGCCATCCCTTTTACGGCAAACTTAAAAACCTGCGGGCCTTCCTGGAAAATGTAATGTTCTTTTGCCAACACAGTTTCTATTGATGCAGGTTTTGCAGAACCTCCGGCTACCATCTTCAGGTATTCACAACCAATGCCATCAGTTTTTAGAAGGCTGTCCTGAATGCCATATCCTTCTTCGTTAGGTTCTAATAAAATAGCGCCTGCTGCATCTCCGAAAAGTACACAGGTTTTTCTGTCGCTATAATCTACAATGCCACTCATTTTATCAGTTCCTACCACTACTACTTTTTTATACCTGCCGCTTTCAATTATTGCAGCGCCCGTGGTAACCCCAAATAAAAATCCCGAGCAGGCAGCAGAAAGATCGAACCCAAAAGCATTTACAGCACCTATCCCGTAAGTAATAATATTGGCTGTGGCAGGGAAAGTCATATCGGGCGTTACCGTGCAACAAATAAGGCAATCAATCTCTATCGGGTCAATTCCTCTTTTTTTACAAAGTTCTAAAACTGCGGGAATTGCCATTTTAGAAACACCCATATTTTCTCCTTTTAAAATTCTTCTTTCTTCAACGCCTGTCCTGGTTTTTATCCATTCATCAGAGGTTTCTACCATGGTTTCAAGTTCAGCATTTGTAAGCCTGTAATCAGGAACGTAAGCGCCGGTAGCAGTAATTGCAGCAGAAATTTTATTACTCATTTTATTTAAAAAAAATTTATTTAAGGCGATAAAAATACAACATCCATGCTAATCAAACTCTGCTTGATATTTTTTAATAGATAATATGGATTGCATTAAGCTGAATTACTTATTTTTGAAGCCTCTTAGAAAAACTATGATAGCATACCTGTCAGGAAAATTCACTTACAAAACCCCCACTGTAGTTTACGTGGATGTTCATGGTATAGGCTATGAAGTAAATATCAGCCTTAATACCTACACGCAAATTCAAAAACTGGAGGAAGGAAAGTTGTACACCTATTTGCAAATAAAAGAAGATGCGCATACTTTATATGGATTTTTTGATTCCATTGAAAAAGAAATGTTCATTTTGTTGATAAGTGTTTCAGGTGTTGGTGCAGCAACTGCAAGGATGATGTTGTCCGGAATGAAGCCTGAAGAAATAAGCAACGCTATTGTAATGAAGCATACCTCTATTCTTGAAGGTGTAAAAGGTATCGGCCGAAAAACTGCAGAACGTTTAGTGCTTGAATTGAAGGATAAAGTCTCAAAAATTTCAACTTCTTCATCAGGAAATGTAGTTGTTGGCAATACTTTCGAGCAGGATGCGTTAAATGCATTAGTAGCTCTCGGAATTTCGCGGCCAGTGGCCGAACAGGCGATCAAAAAAATTGTAACAATTGAACCTTCAATAAATTCCCTTGAAACTTTAATAAAAAAAGCATTAAAAGCCATTTGATAGAAATCTACCTTAAATAATTTGCCGGAATGGTTTTAAGAAGAGTAGCGCCAAATTATATGGGGTTCATGCTATGTTGGATTTTTTCAATAGCTTTTTCTATTGGAGGGGTATCGTATGCTTCTGCACAGGATACTTCTGCCGTTCAAAATCCAGACAGCCTTCCTTATCCAATTCACGACAGGAGAGGCGATTTTCTTTCTTCTAATCCCAATACTTTCGATTTACAAAACCCACCAAATATTGATGATTCTGTAGCCTACTACCCTGCAACGCAAACCTATACTGTATATGAAAAAATAGGCACTCACTATTACCGGACTCCTACCACTTATACTGCGGAAGAATTCAGAGCAATGGAGGCAAAAAAAGCTGAGATTAGTTATTTTCAAAAAAGGGCAAATACACTAAGTATGCTTAATCGCGGCCAGATAAAACCAAAACTGAATGTCTTTGATAATTTATTTAACCGGCTTTTTGGAAATGGCAAAGTAGATATTCAGCCGCAGGGCAATGTAGATGTTACAGCTGGCTACCAGGGGCAAAATGTAAAAAATCCTACTCTTCCCGAAAAAGCCCGAAAGAATGGAGGTTTTGATTTTAATATGGGCGCGCAACTTAATGTTATTGCCAATATCGGTGATAAATTAAAATTCCCCATAAGTTATAATACACAGGCCAATTTTGATTTTACCAACCAACTAAAGTTAGATTATACGGGGAAAAGCGATGAGATTTTAAAACGCTTTGAAGCTGGAAATGTATCTTTCCCCTTGCGAAGTACTTTAATTCCAGGGGCACAATCCTTATTTGGAGTGAAAGCACAATTACAGTTTGGGAAATTATTTGTTACAGGAATACTTGCCAATCAAAAATCTCAGCGGCAATCAATGAATTTGCAGGGAGGGAATACCGCCACTCAATTTTCAATAAAAGCAGATGAATATGAGGAAAACAGGCATTTTTTAATGGCTCAATATTTTAAGAATAATTATGATAAAGTGATGAGCAATTCTCCGGCAGTAATTACTCCGGTTCAGATATTGCGCCTGGAAGTTTGGGTTACCAATAAAAACGGAGCCACTACAGATGCCCGTGAAGTTGTTGGCTTGATGGACCTCGGAGAAGCAAAACCGTATCATAATTTTATAGTAACCGGCACTTTGCCTGATAACAGGACAAATAATGAGTATTCATCTATTATCAGTAATCCCGGGAGCCGCAATTCTGCTCTTATAAATAGCCAGTTGGTAAATATGGGGCTAAACCCGGTGCAGGATTTTGAAAAAACTTTTGCGCGAAAATTAGATTCAACCCAATATATATATAATAAGAGAGTAGGTTTTTTATCATTAAGCCAGCCTCTTCAACCGGATGAAGTATTGGCAGTTGCTTTCCAATATTCTTATAATGGCAGAATCTACCAGGTGGGTGAATTTTCACAAGATGTTCCGCCAGATTCAACTACAAGCAATCAGAAAGTACTTTTTCTAAAATTATTAAAAGCTACTTCCCAGCGCCCAGATCTTCCTATCTGGCAGTTGATGATGAAAAACGTGTACAGTGTAGGTTACGGATCATTAGACCGGCAGGGTTTTGATTTAAATGTATTGTACCAGCAACCTGGTTTAGGGGCTAAAAGATACCTTCCTTTTGGAGATTTAAATAATGGTACACCAATATTGACCCTTGATAATTTGGATAGGTTAAACAGCCAAAATGATCCACAACCTGATGGTGTTTTTGATTTTATTGAAGGATATACTGTTTTATCCCAATACAGCAGGATTATTTTTCCTCTCTTAGAACCTTTTGGAAGAGGGCTGGCACCAAAAGTTTTCAGTAACCCTGCGCAAGCGGCGGATAGCCTATATTATCCATTGTACGATTCAATCAAAACAGTGGCGCAGCAACAATTCCCTAACCTGGATAGATTTGTCTTGCAGGGAACTGCGAAGACTACTTCTACATCGGATATCAGTATCGGCTATAACATTCCTCCAGGGTCAGTTTCTGTATCTGCTGGTGGGCGGCAATTAACTGAAAATGTTGATTATACTATTAACTATGATTTAGGAACGATTAAAGTAATTAATACAGCAATTATAAATTCAGGAATTCCTGTTCAGGTTAATTATGAAAACAATGCTTCTTTCGGCCTACAGCAAAAAAGCTATATGGGTTTAAGGCTCGATTACCAGTTAAAAAACACGGCTAAAGAACAACTGACTTTGGGAGGAACAATGGTAAGATTGAGTGAAAGGCCTTTTTTCACCAAAGTAGATTATGGCGAAGATCCCATACGAAATACCATGTATGGTTTAGATGGAACCTACAGGAGAGATATGCCACGGCTAACAAAAATATTAAATAAGATACCATTTTATAATTCTACTGCTCCGTCAACAATTAATGCTTATGGAGAAGCAGCATTTTTAAAACCTGGCCATGCGCCCCAAATTGGGAAAGGAAATAATGGAGTTGTATATTTAGATGATTTTGAAGGAAGCCAAAGCAATATTGATCTACGTTTCCCTCCTATAAGTTGGGCACTTGCTTCTACGCCTCATGGTGCTACGGATAAAAACGGCATCCTTCTTTTTCCTGAAGCAGATTCAACAAATAGCCTTGTTTATGGGATGAACCGGGCGGCTTTATCCTGGTACCAGATAGAACCAACTTTGCAGGATCCTAAGAATATAAATAACCCTTTAAAGGGAAATAAAGCATTGCTTTCTGATCCCAGGGTAAGGGCGGTGTCACAAATTGAAATTTTTCCTCAAAGTACTCCGGATTTGGGACAAAGCCAATTGATCACTTTCGATTTATCTTATTACCCTTTAGACCGCGGCCCATATAATTATGACGCTTCAAGGCTTGACCTTAATTCTAATGGTAAATTTTTAAATCCAAAAACGAAATGGGGAGGGTTGATGCGCAGCCTTGATCAAACTGACTTCGAAACAGCCAACATACAGTACATAGAATGCTGGGTACAAGACCCTTTTATCAAAAATCCGACAAGTACGGGAGGGCAATTTTATATAGATCTTGGAAATGTCTCAGAGGATATTTTGAAGGATTCAAGAAGATTTTATGAAAACGGATTGCCAACGCCTAATCTTCCTGCACAGGTTGATACTTCAATTTGGGGGATTGTACCACGTAATCCAATCCAGGTTACGAACGCCTTCAGCACGGATCCTTCTGACAGGCCTTACCAAGATGTAGGGTTTGATGGTTTAACTGATAGTGCAGAAAGGTCATTCAGGAGGAAAGATTACCTTGATATACTAGCGGCTAATTTTGGGTCCGGATCGAAAATATACCAGGATGCGTTAGCCGATCCTTCAAGTGATAATTATCAATATTACAGGGGAAATAATCTTGATGCTGAGAATGCAGACATCCTGACAAGGTATAAGAAATTTAATAACCCACAGGGCAATTCGCCTATTGCAGATAATAATTCACAATATTCTTCAGCTGCTACTTTATATCCTGACCAAGAGGATCTTAACCGGGATAATACACTCAATGAGACGGAAGAATATTTTCAATATATTGTGGACCTAAAACCGCCGACTGATACTGAAATGAATATCGGCCACAATTATATTATTGATAAAAAAGTAGTTGGGGTAAAATTAGTTGATGGTTCTTCCAGAAATGAAACATGGTATCAGTTACGGATTCCTATTGATTCTTATGATAAAAAGATAGGTAACATACCTGATTTTAAGTCCATTCGTTTTATCAGAATGTTCTTAACTGGTTTCCAGGATAGCACAACAATTCGTTTTGGGGAACTGAGCCTGGTAAGAAATACATGGAGAAAGTTTCAATATAAGATTGATTCCTCAGGAAATTATACTACTACTTCAGATAATGATTTTAATGTTGGCGCAGTGAATATTGAGGAAAATGACAAACGCAGCCCTTTACCCTACCGCACTCCAAGTGCTATTCAGCGGGTACAAACTTTAAGTAATAACGGCGTAAATCTTTTGCAAAATGAACAATCACTCACTTTGCAGTTTTGTAATTTGGCTAAAAATGATGGTAAGGCGGTTTTTCAAACTTTTGTGAATAAAGACCTGAGGCAATACCGGCAGCTTCAATTGTATATTCATGCTGAAAGAAATCAAACGACCTCGTTAAATAACAATGACCTTACTGCTGTAATAAGAATCGGAAGTGATTTTGTGAACAATTATTATGAAGTAAGGATTCCCTTAAAGTTAACTCCTCTCAATACAGGCCTTAATCCAGACAGCAAGGCTTACAATGATACTTTATGGATACAAAGTAATAATCTGAACCTTACACTTAGTGACCTAACTGACCTAAAAACCAAAAGAAACTTGTCCAATTCGCCACTAAATGCTTTGTATTCAATAGCAGAATCGAATGGGCAGACATATTCTGTCATGGGAAACCCAAACCTGGCACAGATAACAGGAATTTTAATGGGCGTTAAAAATACAAATGCCGTTTCTGCATGCGGGGAGTTGTGGTTTAATGAACTACGATTGTCTTCATTAGACGAGAAAGGAGGATGGGCTTCTTTGGGAAGGGTAGATGCAAACCTTGCCGACCTTGGAACTGTTTCTTTATCTGCAAATACACATAGCAATGGTTTTGGTACTCTGGAACAAGGAATCAGCGACCGGTTTAAAGATAATTTTGTTCAGTTTGATGCAGCAGCCACACTTGAGTTGGGCAAACTTTTGCCTAAAAGTGCTGCCATTTCTATTCCTTTCTATGCAAGCATTACTAACGCCAATAGCGCACCGGAATATGACCCATTTGATATGGATATCACGCTCAAACAAAAAATAAAAGATGCTACAAGTAAGGAAGCGAAAGATTCTATAAGGAAAAATGCTGATGATTTTTCTTCTATAAAAACAGTAAGTTTTACGAACGTACATAAAGAGCGAACGAATAATAAAAAACCAAAAATATGGGATATTGAAAATGTGAATGTAAGTTATACTTATACTAAAACAGAAGCGCATAATCCTCTTATTGATTATAATAACGTAACCAAACAACAGGGTAGCCTGGGTTATAACTTTATGCCACAGCCAAAATTCATTTCGCCATTTAAAAAATTATTCACCAAAACAAAGACACATTGGTTTGACCTGATAAAGGATTTTAATATTAATCCAATTCCATCTCAACTTACTTTTAAAGCAGATGTATTCAGGCAATTTGCTGTTTTAAAACCAAGAAGTATTGGTGATGATAAATATGTTGTTCCGGAAACATTCGATAAGTATTTTACTTTCGACAGAAATTATATTTTAAGATGGGAGTTTACGCATTCCCTTACACTTGATTATTCAGCCTTGGATAACGCCGTTATTGACGAGCCATATGGCCGCATTGATACCAAAGCGAAAAAAGATTCGGTTGCTAGAAACTTTTTTTCTGGTGGAAGAAATACCGTTTTCAACCAGTCTATTAATCTGTCCTATAATGTGCCATTATCCAAATTCCCGGTAACAGATTGGATGAATTTGCACGTAGATTATACAGCAACTTATAACTGGATTGGCGCTTCACGCCTGGCGGTAAACCTGGGAAATTTTTTAGAAAACGGCCAACAGGAAAATGCTACACTTCAACTTGATTTTTTAAGATTATACAGTAAATCAAAATGGTTACGCGCTTTGGATCAGCCACTTCAACCCAAACAGCGAAATGATGCTGATACTTCCGGCAATAAAAAACCCAATATTTCTCCTCCAAAAACTCCAAAAAAAGGCGCTGAGCTTCCGGAAGTAACCGGGCCACTAAGAATACTTGGAAAATTATTGACTAGCATAAAATCTATCAATGCTTCTGTTTCTCAAATAAGTAATACGAGGTTACCCGGATATACGGATAGTACACATATTTTGGGGCAAGATTTTAAAAGCATGGCCCCGGGATTTGGTTTTATGATGGGCCAGCAACCAGATAGCAATTGGCTAAACAGGGCTGCAGGGCGTGGGCTAATAACCAGGGATTCTAATTTTAATGATCTTTTTGTACAGAGCTTTGATCAAAAAATCACAGTTTCAGCACAACTTGAACCTGTAAAAGATTTCACTATTAATTTAAATATTAGTAAAACGTTTACCAAAAATTATTCGGAAACTTTTAAAGACACAACTGGTACAGGGCTCCACTTTTCACATCTAAGCCCATACATCAATGGTGGCTTTAATGTTACTTATATTGCATTTAATACTTTATTTGGAAAATATGATCCTAACCGTATTTCTAAAACATTTTTAAAATTCCAGGATTACAGGCAAATATTATCCAAAAGATTAGGCGATTTAAATACTTATAACAAAAAAGAAGGGAACCCAACGGGGGACGACGGCTATGCGCTAGGGTATGGCAGGTATTCTGTTGATGTTTTAGTACCAGCTTTTATAGCAGCTTACACCGGTGAAGACCCTACAAAAGTCTCGCTCATTAAACAACAAAATAGCAAGATAAAATCGAATCCTTTTAGCGGCATTTTACCTAAGCCGAATTGGAGTATCTCTTACAATGGGCTCAGCCGTGTGCCGGGATTAGATAAAATATTTTCGAACTTCTCGTTAACTCATGCATACAATGCAAGCCTTGGAATGAATAATTTTACCTCGGCCTTGTATTACCAGGATGTTTCAAGGTATGGCTACCCGTCATTTATTGATACTACCGGTGGTGGCCACAATTATATTCCATTTTTCCTTGTGCCCAATATCACAATACAGGAGCAGTTTGCGCCATTGATTGGAGTTGATATGACCTTTACTAACCAACTCAGCCTTAAATTTAATTATACCAAACAAAGGCAACTCAGCCTGAGTTTAGTTGATTATCAATTGAGTGAAGTCCGTTCGTCCGAGATTACATTTGGTGGTGGTTTTCGTAAACGAGGGTTGAAACTTCCATTTAAAGTGCCTTTTGCAAAGAAGGATACCAAAAAACTTGATAACGAAATAAATTTTAACCTGACTTTCAGCATCAGGAATAATGTCACTTCTAATAGCATTCTCGATCAAAACAGTGCTTTCGCTACCAATGGTAGCAAAGAAATTACTATCAGCCCAACCCTGGATTATTATATCAGTAACCGAATTAATGTAAAATTGTATTTTGACCAGACTAGAGTGAACCCTTATATTTCATCTTCCGCACCTACTACAAATACCCGGGCGGGTGTGCAGGTGAGAATTTCATTATCTCCATAAAGTTAATAATAGAATAAGAATTCTATTTAGTCAACCCTCAAAAAGTCAATTTTAGCTTTTGAGCAACAAAATTCCAATAAGCACTTACAATAAAGTTGTAAATAAGTAACCAGCATCTGATTGCCTCTGTACGCCAGAGGTTCATGACTCGTTTGAAGTTCATTGC
>Ga0207933_1000470_pt1 | contig 39455 bp, 44 predicted proteins | sample NGESurdeep092012_4_FD_184488 | JGI IMG/M metagenome (GOLD analysis project Ga0207933, IMG submission 184488) | Arctic peat soil microbial communities from Barrow, Alaska - NGEE Surface sample F53-3 deep-092012 (SPAdes) | ecosystem: Environmental > Terrestrial > Soil > Wetlands > Peat ... | reverse complement strand
TCCGCCTCCGCGCCAGCGTTGACCAGTCTCTGAGCGAGCTCGCGAGCTGCCGCTTCCGCGACGCCTTGAAGGACTACCGCAGGGGCTGACTGCAATAGGTGTTTGACCTCATCCAGCGCGCAGCCGGTCGCGGCGCGGAGCTCGAGCATCACGCGAGTCGGATCGGAGCCGGCGCGCCAGAGGATGACCTGGAAGCGTCCCGAGGTTGGGGGATTCCGGTAGCGGAGCTCGGCGAGGGGATCGCCGTGCTCGGAGAGGGCCTCGAACACGTGGAGAACAACGTTGAAGCCGCGACGCGCGGCAATCTCGCGAAGTTGAGCAACGGCTGACGGCAGCGCGTGGGTCACTATGCCAAGAGTGATGCCGTAGTCGTCATCCCGCCACGCGGGAGCGATGCCCGGAGTTTCCCCGTATTCGGGTTTCCGCAGCTGCTCAGCAACGGGATCGATCTCGCCTCGGAGCTCAGCGTGTTCGCGCTGCCGTTCTTCGCGATCATTTCGTTGGTACGCACCGGGTCGCCAGAAGGCGAACGTTGCCACGACGGGGTGGTGCGCGTGGTCAATCTCAGTCGAGACGCGCCCTCCCTTGCGCGCGATGAGCTCCCCAAGTGTGCTTGGCATCGTGATCGTCGACGGCGAGTGCACGAAGATCTGGTGACCGATGGATTCCACCGTCACCTGTGAGAAATCGTAGTCCCACGCCTCACCGTCGTCTGGAGGCGAAAGGCCTTCCTGCTCGCACAGCAGCGCGAGGGGCGATGGCGGGGCTCCCGCGGTACCTTGCGCCGTGTCTTGCCACGCTGCTTGGGCCGCAGCGAACTGCCGGAGAACGCCAACCACCTCCTCTAGTGATTCGAGCTTTCGGAATGAACCGAGCAACGAGTACACGCCACTGTTGTTGCTCGCGAACGATTGAAAGACCCGAATGCGCGCTGGCCGCATGGTCGCAGGCTCGGCCAAGGTCGACAAAGGCTCGATGACCGCGAGACGCGTGCAGCCTTGCACATCCGCTGGCGCCGCCAACGACGAGCGGTGGGCGCGCCAGACGTCGACTACGTCATCCGCGGTGCGCACCGGGAACGACTGGTGATGAAAGCTACAGGCCTGGACGCGACGATCGCTCGTGACGGTGATGAAGTCAGTTCCTGCGCCGCACCCCGTGCGAGTCTCCAGGCGCGGCAGTGCTCCAAGTCGATCGCCCCAGCATCCACCCAGTCCGAACCTCAGCCTTGCCTCGAGCGCTGGCGCGAGAATCGCGACGCGCCGCCCCAGATCGAGGGCCTGCTCTGAGTCGAGATGCATCCTCGAGTCAGGACCGTTGTACGAGAGCAAGAGCAGGTCTCGGCAGCCGAGCGCGAGCAAGTCGAAGACCAAGTCCTCGAAGCGCAGCAAGACTTCGGGGGTGACCAGCACATTCACGCCGAAGCGCACCGAGGAAGCCGATAGCAACCGAAGGGCGCGCCACGCGGCCTCTTCTTGGCCGGCGTGCAAGGACACTCGGATCTGACTCACCTTGCCGGTCAAGCGGGAGAGCCGTTGTTCGTTCAGCAAGGCGCCATTGGTGGTGAAGCCGACCGCGAGCGGCGTTTCGTCGTGCAGGCGTTGGACCAAACTGTCGAAGCCTGGGAACGCGAGTGGTTCGCCGCCCCCGAATGCCACCTCCATGACGCCGCGCTCCGCCAGACCCGAGAGCAGATCAAACGCCTCAGGCGCGGTCCACGAGCTCGCCGCGGAGAGCGAACGCGAGCAATAGCCGCACGAGAAGTTACATCGATTCGTGATCCCGAAGAGCACGACTCGCGGAGCACGCTGCTTCAAGTGCCGGGTCGCTGGACCGTCACAGAGCGCCGAGAGGCCGCTATTGCGATCGAACGCGAGCAGCGCTCCGTCGAGGGGGAATTGGCGCAGCCCTGCGAACTGCGCGGCAAGATAGTGGCTTGCTTCAGGCTCTGCGAGCGCGTCGGGGTTCATGGCACAGCTCGAAAACTGCGGCATGCCGCAACCTCGGTCAAGAGGCTGCCGATCTCGATGGTGACACGGGTAGTACCGGAGAGCCTTATCCCAAGCCGTCTGTGCTTTCGCTCAACGACCTGGACGGGACCGCAAGCGCACGCGACGGCTCGTAGTGAAAAGAGGCAGCTGCACGCCTTCGTTCTTGGCTCAAGACACTTCTCCGGATAGGCTGATTCGATCTGGGAGTGTCGATGAGCAAACGGATAGGCGTCGACGTGCACTGGGAGCTCATGAGCGTGGCTGCTCAGCCCTTCAGAAAGGCTCTGATGACGACGTCGGCTGAAACCGCACAATTTCGACAGGTGGTGCTCAGCTTGAGCGAGCCATTCCGCCGGGCGCTTCGCCAACATGCGCCGGCCTGCCCAGATGAGCCTAAGTGGCGGGCGATTCACGAAGCTGGCCACGCTGCGGCCGAGTTTCTGCTTTTGGGAACGACTCCTAGAAAGATGTCGATCAATCGCGGCGGAGGCGCCGTCCACACCGCTGGCTCACCGAGACTCGCCGCGGCGCTCGTCAACGAGGAGCCGATATCGCTGGACCAGGTTGCGCCGGAGATACAATCCTTTCTGGCAGGCGCCATTGCCGAATCGCTGGTCACGGATCTACCGCGATGGGACCTTGCTCAGAGCGACTTCGAAGCGGGGAGGATGTTCGCCGAATACGCGGAAGTAGACGTCAGCAACTGCCTCGAGACACTGGCGCCGCCGATCGTAAAGCTGCTCGCCGAGAACTGGGGGCTCGTCGTGGGGCTTGCAGCCGCGCTCGTGCGAGAGACGACGTTGGATGAGAAGTCGATCCGCGCGTGCATTGAGGGCACGAAGCTCTAGTTTTGGGGTCGAGTCTGGTTAGGTTTCACAGCCTGGGCTATTCGCCGTCCGCAACCCGCCGGTTCCGCGTGATCGGCTGCGCAGGGTCCTTCGGACGGAACGAAGTATCCACGACAGTCTAGCCAGACTGCTCGCGCACCGAGACCCTCAGACGCTGCTGCGAAGCGAGGCGATGTAAGTCAGAAGAAGCGTCGTGAGTCGCCCTCGCACTCGGTCCACGACGTCAACCATCGCGTCCCCGCGCGCGTAGAAGTAGCCAGTCAAATCCGGACCGCTGGCGTCCCGAAAGAACTCGCGGATTGGACCAGCCCAACGAACCAGCGCTTTCGGGTTCGACTGCTCAGCCATTCGGTCGAGTTCAGCAAGCGGCTGCGGCATGAGGATCCGAACCTGCCTCGCATCGGTGGAGTTTGCCAGGAACTCGAGGACGGCCGAAAGGTCACCGCCCCAGCTGGGAGACTGCGAATCAATTTCGCGGAAGGAGACGTACGAATTGATCATGCGGTAGCGTGGGTACTCCGGGTCGGTATCTGCCAATTCAGTGCCGTGCCAGCCTCGAAGCTCCATCCCGCACAAGTGGGCGAGCCTTTCGCAATCATTTTCGAGACTGAAGCCCAGCATTTCACCAACGACTGGTGCGAGGCGTTGACTGGTATCTTGGGCGCGCGCGATAAGCTTAGCTGCGGCTGACGCAAGCCTGGCGCGATCGCCACCCGATGCGCGAGAGCCGGGTCCTGGGCTGCTCTCGGTGGGAATGTCCCCGGTTGTATTGGCGGTACGCCCCAGTTTTTGGAGAACGAGCTTGCTGATCGTGTCGAGTCCGTCGCCGATGCTGACGTAACCGATCGTGTCCGGTAGCCCTGGGAGTTTTGTCTGATCGATGCGGATTGGAAGAATGTACTCTGTCCGCTCCCTGAAGGCTCTTGCCTGGGCGGCCTGCCGTTCGTGATTGGTCCACAACCGCGTCGCGTAGGCGGAGGAGATGAACATCACGCAGTAGCGCGCCCGGTTGCAGTACACGTCGTGGAGGTGGTCGTACAGATTCGCGCCCCACAGCGTTGCTTGCTCATACTCGTCATAGAAAACCTTTGCACCGGCCTCTGCGAGAAGGCGTGCGAGCTGCTCGGCGCTCGCTCGGTCTTCGCCAGCAAAAGACAGCGCAACGTCGTATTCCACAGCCGCTGTTGCGCTTGATGCATGCCGTTGGGTGTCGACCGCACCTGAATCGCCGGGCAAGGCGATGGAACGGAGCGGAGCGGTCGGCCAAGGTCGATCCGTCTCGCCCTCGCGGACGTACGCGAAAAAGTCCGCAACGCTGTGGCAGCGTCGAAGACGCTCAATGTCCTTCGGCACCCCCCACGTCCAGGTGACGTTGCGCCCTGTCCCCGAACCGCTCCCGCCAAGGCTGAGCCCGGTGATGGAAACGACATTCGCGATGAACCCCCGATCTTCGTTGCCAAACTTCCCCTCGGTAAACACGTCGTCAAGCGAGTACCGCGAGACATCTGGGTCTTGGTGAAATAGCTTGTCCAATACGCTCAGCACCGCCTCGATGACCTTGTTGGCGCGCTCAACATTGCTAGAGGCAAGAAGCCCCGGGAGTGTCGCGCGCCAATAGTCGCCTTTGTCTCCCTGGTCCTCGCTGAGGTACCGTGGCTGAAGTTGGCGCAGTGCCTGGCGAACTTTCTCCTCCTGGTTATCCGGGAAGCCCGCGCGCAGCTTTCTTCCCGTGATCCATTCCTGCAGATCCAAATCTTGCCCGACGGCGTTCAACACGTCTTGCTGTGGAGGCAAAAGGCCACGAGCCAGTGTCGGTCCGGCCAACGTTTGGCACAGCGCCGCCAGCTCCGTGGCAGCACCAGCAACGATGCCGTCGTGGTCGGGCTTAACGACGGTGAGCGCCTCCGCGTGGTAGTCCCAGAGGCATCGATGCGCGGGGACTCCGCTGGGGCCCAAACTCAAAGACCAGTGCGTTCCATCGTCCCCTTCGAACGTGACCTTGTACTTGGCCTTGGCCCCGCGGACCACACCGACCATTTCGCCGGGGTTCGCCCACCACCGGCGGTACCAGGGTAGGCCGCTCATGGCACTAGTCCGAATCGAGGTCGGGGGCTGTGGCGGCTCATCTATCTGTCTGAAAGCTTGCACATCTTGTCACGGTTTCGGACAGCAAAATTTGCTCCAAAGCGCGGCGCCATTTGAGCGGGAAGAACATAAGTTGCGGACAACGTTGTAGAACAGGATTCACTAGCAATAAATGCGTGCGCGGACGTGCGCGCACATGAGGTGTGAACCATAGCCTCGACGCCGAGTCGCTGCAGCGTCTACTTTCGAATTTGAACGGGGATCCCGGCAGCGTTCACGGCTGCGCTCGGACGGCTGTCGCGCCGATGCGGACGACCGTCTCAAGCAGTCAGAGTGGTACGCTCTGGGAACTCGCGGGCGTAGGCGGCCGAATGCTCGCCCATGCCGCCCAACGCGGAAGCCACGAATGGCCCCGCATCACTCGAGAAATCATGCCAACCAATTTGATCGATGCAACCGCGTAGCAGGAGCTGTCGCGACGCCGAGCGGAAGAACGCGGGGAGGAGCTCAACCGACGGTATGAAGTCAAAGAAACTACGACATCGGTCGAAGACTAGGGCATCGCTATACATTGTTGTGCTCTTCGCCGTGTAGCTTAGTCGAACGGACTGCGCAGGGTTCACAAAGTGAGGCCGCCCATACACTCCTGCAAGCATCGAGAATATCAGGTTGGGCATTGGGATGTCGCAAAAATACTGCCTCTTAGAGTCGATCCACTTCGTTCGGATCGCTGCCAACATCTCAGGACTCGCAAGGTCGACGTTTTCACTATAGGCGCGCTCCAGAAGAGCAGCAGGACGATAAGCGTCGAGCAGAGGGCGTCCGTTGATTTGGAAGGTGCATAGAGAGTCAACAATGGGTCCGGTTCGCTGGTCATCACGAGCGCTTTCCAAGAACGCGAGCAGAGGTTGATCCTGCGGGATCGCTCCAGCGCTGCGTCGGATCATGGAATCCTTCCACGTCGAAGCGTCTGCTTGTGCAGACGAGAAGAATTTTCGCATCACTTCGGCGCTGCTCCCGATTTTCGCCCAGGGCACGAGACTGCGGCCGACGTCGGAAATCAGTCTGGTGACGAAGTCAGAATAAACAGCGCCAGCGTGGGCGCCAATGAACGGCACCGAATACCCGGGGTCTCCGGGTGCAAGAGCTGGATCGTAGTCAGTAGACCAGAGCGCTCGGGGGACGTCGTTGTATCTGGGTGCAAAGTAGTGCGCCATCAAACGCACGTAGACCTCTTCCTTTTCCTGCGGGTATTCCGCAAAGTTTGTCACCAGCGCTGACAGATCCGCCAAGCGATCGTGCGTGAAGAGAGACATTAGCGGCGTTAGCGTGTTCGGGTCACCTCCCGGCAACGGGCCGCAGCCATCGAAGTAGACGAGGTCAAACTGGCCCGCGAACTGCGCAAAAAAACTATGGAGACTTCCGTGGTGAACACGGATGAAGGCCCCTGCTTCTCTTAGCTGTGCAACCGCGGACGCAAAGTACCCGGCATCCTTCTCTAACGCCCAAATGTTCTGTGGTCGGCAACCGAGATCGATTAGTACCTTGAGATCGTTGAGGGGCTCCGGTCCGCAGAGATATAGCATCTTAAGCTCTGAAGGCTTGCGCCGGCCGAGGCCTTCGCGATGGTAGCTAAGGTATTGCTCGAATGTCGCGTCGAAATCATCGAGGCGGTCAGCATCGAAGCCATGCCTCACGAGAAACCGGATTGCGTACCGTAAAACGGTGCGCAATTTGTCCACGCGGATCAACGCAGACCTAGATCTGTTCGTGGTCAAGCTCGCGACGGCATGCTCAAGCACCGTGCGGCGTGCTAGCGCTTTCGTAGGCTGCGTGTACGTTACCGGTCTCTGCGCCATCTCTTGGTAGCGCAAACTACCCCGCCTTTGATTGCGAATACCAGGGGAGCGCGGCAAGCATCGGACGCGGCCCGGGCCTCACTGGTCGACGATAAGGGTGCCCCAGGATGCACCGATCGCGAGCATGATCCTTGATGACGGTTGCGGGGGCGAGCGGCGCGGCGCGCCGGGCGAGATGCACGATGACAATAGTCACAGGGCATCAGCCATCAAATGTCGGACCTACCGGCTGAGCCGCGTGTTGAATCCCCACCCAGATGTGAAACACTCAAGCTTCCGTCAAGACTCGCAGAGCAGCTCGTATTCTACGTGGCGGAGCGGAGCTGCCAATGCTCGTCGGACTGAGGCCTTCCGATCCGAGGCGCTCCGAGTTCAGCCTTGGGGGACGGGGGTCTGGCGTTGATCACCACCTTCGGGCGATATCGCGAGAAGCGGCGCAACCACGCAACGGAGGACTACCCACCACAAGTAGGTGAACTCGGCTTCTCGCTCACCGAGGTCGATCAAGCCGTGCGCAAGTTCATTTCGCAGGTTCACGCCCCCCTTTTCGGTCAGCAGGCTCCTGAGATCGAACGTCGCAGCAGGATCGAAAATTTTGATCGCGTCTGCCTTGTCGAGCAACGAGCCAAGATCTATCTCGTTCTGAATCCCTGATGACGGAAGGTTCACCGTCGATACTCCGGCGGCGTTGAGATGCCAACGAACTGCGTGTTCGAATTGGGGGACGAGTATATGGGCTGCAACAAAAAAAGTCTTCGCGGAGTCCAGCGGTAAGTCCCCGCGCAAACGCATACGCGAAGACTGGAGCAATGGCTTCGGTGGTTTGAGCTTCCTTCGCGCTCGGCCTAGTGCCGGGCTCACGCTTGAGAGTCTGTTGGGGTCGCGGCTAGCTCGTCTTGCGCTTTGAGCGTGCGGGACTTGCTAGTAGGCGTGATGCATCGACTTCAAGTGCTACGTCGAGCTTGACCAACCAGTCTCCGGTCGGGATGTCCGACGCGCCGGAACGGCATAGAGCTGCCCGGGACACGAACAATCCTCTACTCGCATGCCGGCCGGTGACGGCGGGCCCGTCGTTCACCTGAAAAGGCAACTGCGGCTCGAGTTGCAAACCCTGCTTTGCGTCAAACGTGGTCTGTGCGCTTGGACTGTGCCGCGCTCGACTGGCGACGAAACAAGTTTAGTTGTCGTCGTCGCCGTCCCGCCGTCGACCACGCTTGCGCGGCAATCCCGGCGATCCCGTTATTCCCTCTAAGCGGCGAGCCAGCTCTTCAATCGACGTATGAATCAGCACTACGCCACTAGACGCGGGGCCTTCACTCCGCAGGTTCATTGCTCCTCTGCTGGCCTCAGCCATATGCCGCAACGCCGCGACGATAATTTCCATCCGGGTCTTTCGAAATTCTTCCTTTGACGTGACCCAGCCCGCGATGAGGCCGACGCTCCTTTCGGCGTCCGTAACGTCCTCTCGGTGCTCGGCAAGTGCGAGAAGGATTGCGACGTATAGTTCGCGATAGTCTGCAGTCGGTTCGCTGAGTAGCTTCTTCACGGCGCTCGCCACATCCTCGGGCATAAAGGCCGTCGTAATGATCTCTAGGATCGTGCTTGCCGTAATGTGGCGGCTTTCAATTGCCTCGACAACGTCCGCGAGTTGCTTGACCGTCCAGCACGAAATTCGGCCAATCTGTGCGCGTATCGCCGCCTGGCTTTCACTCCCGCGAGAAAGACCCGGGTACGCGGGAGCAACAAGAAGACAGCCGACCGCGTTGTGAGCGAGCATGTGAGACTGCAGGCCAGCGAAGTCGAGCGCACCGAGCGACGGGACATCGCCGGATGACTTAGCCTCCAAGGTGATCGTCACGTCTCCTCCGGGGTAACGAGTTAGGCGTGCGACGCCATCAGGCTCATCACCGTATGATACGTGCCTCGCAACGAACCCCATACGTTAAGCGATGACCTACCGCGTTGGCCGCGAGCTTCCCAATTCCGAACTTGCCGATTAGCTTTCTTTTGGTCGCAGGATTTATCGCGCGATTCTGCTTGTCGCTCCGTCCGACGCGCCAAAGTGCCTCCAAACCCTCGGCATCCATCCCGCTTCCGTTGTCGAAAACCACGATGTAGTTTCTATTTCCGTCGCCGAGCTGCTCGGTGGGATCGGGAAAGAAAACCTTACAGACCGTCGCCCCTGCGTCGTAGGAATTGACGATCAGTTCCTCGATGGCCTTTGTTGGCGACTGATAGAGCTGCTCTGAAAGAAGGCTCACGAGTTCGTTCGACAGTTGAACGTGTGCCGTGCGGCCCTCATCATGTGACGCCGTATCGAGTAAGCCGCCGAGGGTCGTCGGGGCTTCAGTCACGGGGCATCCTTTGGGCGAGCGAGCACGAGACGCACGTTAGTCGGACTCGCGGGAAATTGAAGAGCGTTTTGGGGGTCGCCCGTCGATGGCAGAAGACCTATTGACATCAGCGAAAGCTACTTTGCTCTGAATTTTCTGCACAACAAGCTCGATGCGCATGCAGAGAGAGCGTGCGGCGCGGTGCGTTCGGTGGCTTCTACGAGTACCGCGTACGCGCCGGGGCTCGCGACCCGCGGCCGCGGACGTTGCGGTTCGTTTGCGTAGCAGCGCCAATCGGCGTCGTTCACGTCGTCGAAGAAGGGCATCAGATGTACCTCAGCGAGAGGCGAATCTCGTTGATGGACAGCGCTCGCGCGACGGCGAGAGCGCGAAGGTCGACCCGCGCCCGCCCGTGAAGACGACGGGCGCGCCGATAGCCGCGCCAGCGCGCAAGACGCGTTGACGCTCGCAGCGCGTCGCCCTGATGTGTGAGTGTGCCGCGCCCTCCGCCTTCGCCCGACGAGCTACGCGAGGCAGTCCGGGATCTGACCGGCACTCTGCGCCATGTACACGGCCGAGGAGCCGTCCACGATGCGCCGGCCCGCCATTGTGGCCGCTGGTAAGCGCTTGGCCGAGCTTGCCGCGCCGCTCGACCAGCCCGGCACGCCGGAATACGAACGCGCCGCGCGGGCCGCGGGCGCGGCGGTAAACGCCGTCCTGGGCGGGCTTCACTTCAACGCGGGGCTGGCGCCGGTTTTTGGGGCCGCCGCGGGACGCGCTACCGTGTTCTCCCGTTTGCGTCCCATGCTCGCGCAACGAATGTTGAAATGACTATCGCGGGGCGCGCACTGGCGCGCGCGGAGCAGGACGTGCGCACCCGCATGCTTGGCCGCAGCAGGTTGAGGCTACCGCCTCCGCTCGCGCTCCGCGTTCAGGTTGACGACCGCGACCGGCGCCCCAGGCTCGCTCAGCAACCGCCTTAGGGCCTCGTGAGCGACCGGCGCCGCAGCCAAGTCATACGCGGCCGCGTGCCGGCGCGCTGGCGTGCCGCGCGTGACGCCGCGGGACCTGCGCCGGACGCATGGCAGGTCCTTGCCGCGCGTGGCGTGCCTCCGCACCTTATCGGTGACATGCTGCGGCATACCGACGGTCGAATGGCGGAGCGCGTCTACGGACGGCGCTCCCGCGAGACGGTGGGGCGCCAGGTGGCGGCGATTACGCGAAGGGTGGCGTTTTCGTCAGATTTTTGACGCAGCCCAATGGCTAGGTGGGTTACGTCCAAGGGTACCCCAGACAGCCATGTCATTTTTTGGCAGGCCTATCGATTTGGCCCTGATTTCGAGGTTGCTAATTCTTAGGCTGGTGCGCAAGTATTCAGGTATTGCTGGGAGGCAAGCCATGTCAACGTCAAGAGCAACTCAATCAGCAGACGCGGCAGGTGCTCTAAACAAGATGCGCGAGGCAGTCGCGGCGGTTCGGGAGGGCCGCGTGGAGAAGCCCGGCGGCCTTCGTTACGAAGGTGTGCGAGCGTACTCGGTGACGAAGGAAGAGATTCGACGTCCGGAGTATTCGAGCAAGCGTTCATCTCGCTAGAGCATGAACGGCGAGGGGGGCGAACAACGGGCGCTGGCTGAGCGCGGCAAGTTCCAGAAGCGGAGCCTGCGTCGACGCGTACTCGCCAGTCCGCTATCGGGTGCGGTCATCGCGCTCTTCGGTATCCTCACCGGATTCGTCGGGTCGATCTACGCGACGGAACTCAAGTGTGCTGTTGAGGCGGTTTTACCGTTCACGAGCAACCACGCGGTGCTTGTTTTCGGTCTCGGCGTGGTTGTGATCGCGGGGCTCGTCTTCGGACGCCAGATGGTCGTCGACGACGCACGAGAACACGTACAGAAGCGGTTCGACACGACGGCCAAGGAGGTCGCCTCATCGATTGAGACGCTTCGCAGCCTTCCAGATCATAGCTTCTTGTCTGAGTTCAACCTTCTGTTTCGCACGAACACAACCGAAGCCGAAAAGCTAACGGACGTGGATGCACAGCTAGACGGAATGCTCGTGGCACTTCAGGGCTTTGCTGAACTGGCTGAGAAATTCGACGGCAGCATTGGCGCACGCTTCGCCGCGAATCTTATGCTGTTCGTATCCGCCGAGAACGCAAAGCCTTGGCACGCCAGCCTCTCGTTTTTTGATGGCGATCCACAGAAACTTGACGGGGTACTGGTTCTGCTGCCCGAACTCGCTGCCGTGAGTGGTGGCGTCGACTCGACGATGGCGCAGTTTTGCCTGCCGGTTCCGCGCGAACATGGCACGCCGAAAAGTCCGAAGGGGGTTGGCGGGTGGAAGACTCTCCCGGGTGCACCGACGGCCTACGTCAACAACAAGTTCGAGCACTACGCTGTGACAAGCTTACTTCACAGCTGGTGCCACGATTTCGGCGACTTCACGGACACGGTCAAGTCCGAGATCCAAGCGCACTTCGCGAGCTTGTCCAAAGAGATCTCGGGATTCATGTGCATACCGATCGAAGACCCCTATCAGAATGGCTGCGTGATCGGCATCCTCAACATTCACTGAGACAAGTGCGCAAGAATGGGTCACGGCCCCGCGGCGGAACTCTTTGCGCGGTCGACGGTTCCGCTGCAGCTGGTACTCGGCAAGCTGGCAGCCTCGGTCGCGAAGGCCCGGTCACCCGTGCCGGGAGCGCGCCTATCGAGCAAACCGCCGCCGCAAATAACGGGATAAGTTCCCCGCGGAAACGCTCATGACTCTCACCTGGGTACCCACAATCGGTGATCGATTCGTCGTCAACGCCACTGGCGAAACGTACCAAGTTTCGGTGCTGGTGATGGACGACAACCGACCTGTAGCAGTGTGGGCAGACACGCCGGATAGGCTGGAATTCGCTCTTTCACAGATCAGCCAGGCACCAGAATGGGAGAAATTGGCCGACGGCCAGGAACCGCTCCACTGCGAGTGCGGTGCGCCCCGCGAAAACGATGGCTGCCGTTGTCTCGCTTGCGGGTCATCCTGAAAATGCTGCTTTCGATTTGGGCGGCCCCGGCACTCCCGGCTCGCTCAGCGGCCGCTCCAGCGCCTCTTGAGCCACCCGCGCCGCCGCTAAGGCGGCACCGCGCAGTCTCCCGGGTCAGCGCCTGGAGTGAACAGAGGCCGTTCCGCCTCCGGGAGTTGAAACAGCCGCGTCAGGCCAAATGACCTTCCCCGCCCAGCCGTTCGCTTGGGCGTGCCGCGCGACCCTTTCTTGGAGTTCGTCCCGCTGCGCTACCAACGCGGGATCGCTCACACGAAGGGTTAATATTCGGACTGCAGGGCCATAAGCAGCTGGCTCCGCTGGTCCGAGGAAGAGTTCGGCGCCGGTCGGCGGTTCGAAAGGAAGCTTCATGGCAGTCAACGTGCGCCCTCATTCGCCAACGTCAAGAGCGCGGCAAACGCCCTCGAAGTGGGAGGCAAAGGGAAGGCACCCCCCCCGCGTCGGCCGCAACCTACCGGCATTTATCAACACATCGCGCAGCGCATTCCGGCGACGTTTTTTGTCTGTTTTCTCGGGCGCCCCCGGCATGAGTCGAACATGCGACCTTGGCTTTAGGAAAGCCCTGGTCCGTACGGGCCGGCAAAGGCGCAAGAGCCTTGCTGCGTTCAGGTGATGGCCGCCAGGAACCCGCGACGGCCGGGCCCGGTAGCGGCAATGCGCGCAACTCTTCGAACTGGTGCGGAATAAGAACCATGAAGGCGCACAACGCGCTGCCACCTCCAAGGAGTTCACCATGGTTCAAAAGCTCACCAGTTTCTTCACGCTCGTCTCCAAGAACGAATCCTTCCGAAAGGGCATCGCGGCGGCGGGCGCCGGCACGCTGATGGCGGTGATTTCGTCACTCGTCTGGGGTGACAGCTGATCGCAGACGCCCTAGCGGACGCTTTCCTCGATGCCGTCGAACGCTGTCGCCGGCATCCGATAGAACAGGTCCAGCTTGTGTTTCGCTGGCTCGAGGAAGCGGCGCGTTCGCCACCCGGCCTCGAGCTCGTCAATCACGAAGGTGACAAACTCTCTGGGATTTTCTTGGTCGTTAGCGGACGCGCCTTGTACCAGCTTGCGATCCGACACACGGGTCACCAGCAGCACCGTCACCGATACACGAACACCAGTCGTCGCCCCGAGCACTTCGACGAGCACCCGGATTGGGACGACTCCTACCCGTTCGCGCGCTGAATCAAAAACAATCGTCGGCTCACGCACTAGTTGCGCTTGGGCCATTTTTGCGAGGTTTCTAATGAGAATTCGAGGAAGAAGGCTGTACCCGAGCACCCTCTCCGAGCGTCGAGTCATGATGTCGCTCGGTGGCACGCCGCTCTACGCGCCGCGAGGCGTGAGCCCGTACCTGATTGCGCGCCGCATTGCTCGAGGCGCCAAAGGCGAGTCGCGTGACGTGGGGTTCGTGCGCGAGGTGCTTGCGCAGAGCGCCAAGCCATCGCGTGCGACCGCGCCCGACGCGGCAGTTACGGGGATGCCGGTCGAAGCGGAAGCGCCGAGTGGTGAGAGCGCAGTCGCGGCGTGATCTCGTAGCGACCTTCGTCGCTCTCTGTGAGTCGGAAGGGACGGAGTACCAGGAGCTCGAAGAGTTTCTGGTCGCTCACTCGACTCAGCTTGGGCACCTCCTGGGCGCCCGGGCTGCAGACCTGCACGTGCTCGTGACCCTGCCGCCGGAATCACGGGCAACTGGAGTTCGTGGCCTCAGGCGACAGGCAAAAGAACGCGAGCAAGCCGCCCAAGCCAGCGCTGCGCAGAACCTCTCCTTGGCCGCGGCAGCCATGCTGGCGCTGTCGGCGGCCTGGGTGGAGGACCAGGTGACACTCGATGCTCGAATCATGCTCGGGCGGAACCTACTCGCCGACCGCACGAGGCGGTTCATTCGTTTCGACGTCGAGGGGCGTCCGCCTCTCGTCGTTCGGCGCGAAAAGCTGTCCGAGGCTGGGAAGGCGCTGAAGTTCGCGGACGTCAGCTGCACCGTCGACCGCGTAGGGCTGAGGTTCTGCTGGCGTAGGGGTAAGGGCGGACTGGTGCTCTTCGATCAGAAGGTCGACGCCCCTTACCGAGACACGGTGCTGTCTGTCGTCATCGCCCGGCCGCGCCCGATGTCCGTAGCGAAGAGACCTGCGCTCGCTCGTGAATCGCAAGGCGGATGGCTCGGCGACTTCCTCGGCGAGCTGGCTTCATTCTGAACGCGGTCTCCGGCTTCAGGCCGCAGTGACCTCACCACCTTCGGCGCCAATCGGCGCAGGAAAGAAAACCAATGAACGACCGTGTTTCTTCGGCACTCGCGCTGGCACCACCTCTTCGACCCGCGCCCGACATGCGAGCCTCCTGGCAGGACGTCGACCTCGACTTCGACGCCGCTGCCGAACGGTTCGTGAAACGTCACCAGGGAGATGGTGCACCGCGGGACATGCCCGTGATGGACCTTCGCCACTGGGGCATTGCGCCCGACCACGAACACTTCGCGCTGAAGCCGCTCGGCGGGCACGAGCCGCAGCGCGCGCTTCGTTCAGCAGCCTTCTCGATGCTTTGCACGCGTCTTGGGGCGCCAGCGGAGTTCATCCGCGAAAAGCTGCCAGCACCGCTTCAACTCGCGACGCTCAACTACCTGATGAGTCAGGGCGAGCGTCCGGCTTCGGCCATGCTCCGGTTACGGGGAGAGGAGGTCACAGCCATAGTCTCGGAACGCTACGCGCCGCTCGACGCGGTCGAGCTCGTCAGTACGCTCCGCGCGGCCCTGGTGCGCCATGGCTTGCTCGATTCGGTACGGGTTCGGGCTGTCGCGACCGGCGTCACCGACGTCATTCGGCTGGTCCTGCCTAGCGAAACCGTGCCGGTCAAGGTCGGAGACACGTCGATGGTGGGATTGGACGTGTCCTCCAGCTCGTTCGGGCGCTCTGCGGTCCATGTGCGGGGCGTCGTCTGGCGCCTCGTCTGTATGAACGGCGCCCGAACGCCGAGTTCGATGGGCGACGTGTCTCTCCGCCATCTGGGAGAGACCCAGCGGCTCCGCGACGGGGTCGCCGACGGCGTGGCGACAGCGCTCGTGCATGCGCGTGGCCTCATGGACCACTGGCGTGCAGCGGTTTCTTCCTACATCACGAACCTTGCCGACTTCATCGACGGGCTCCGCGACCTGAGCCAGTCCGAGCAGCAAGGGATTCGAACCGAGCTTGGCGCCGCCAAGCCAAGCGAGCTACCGGAGAGCACGAGCGTCTTCGACTTCGTCAACGCCGTCACTTCGACGGCGCACCACGCGGAGCCGGCGCGACGCATCGAGCTCGAGTCCATCGCTGGCGGACTGCTCATCAACCAAACGAGGGTCCCATGAACCGATATCCCGAGCTCGTCTGGCTGTCGGCGGTCGTGGGCGAGAACACCGGTCGACGCCTCAGCGCGGCGGCCGGCGGCTGGCGCGGATTGAGCATCGCAGAGCTCGATCATCTCGGCCTGTCCACGCGCGAGAAAAGGTCGGTCTTGGCGCTACAACGCCTGACCGAGCTCGGTTACCCGTCGCTGGCGCGTGGCGAGCTCTCGAACGCCGAAGAAGTCACCCGCGTCTACGCGGCGAGGCTAGGCGCACTGACGCACGAGGTGCTGCTGGCCATCGCCCTGGACGGCCAGAACCGGTTCATGGCCGAGTTCGAGGTGTCTCGCGGCGGTCGCCATGGGGCAGCGGTCATGCCGGCGGACGTGTTCCGACCACTGATCCGCGCGGCAGCCGCGGCCGTCATCCTGGTGCACAACCACCCCGGTGGCGATCCGCAGCCAAGCGCCGAGGACGTCGCCCTAACCAGCGCCACGTCACTGGTCGGCAAACTGATCGGCATCCCGGTCATCGACCACGTCATCATAGGCGCCCATGGCGGAGGCGCGGTCTCGCTCTGGCAGCTCGGGCTGATTTCGCCAGAGGAGTCGAGTGCATCATGAACGCGCCGGTTTCACGTCTACCGGAAGATCCGAGACGACGCCCCAGTGCCGACGACGCCGCTGCGGAGCTTCACGCCGCTGGTGAAGCGCTCTGCCGCGCGGCGCGTGCCCTCGCGCTCATGACCAAGAGCCCACCCCGCGCGGAACAAGCGCGACGCCCTTCGGGCTCGTCATCGCTGGAGGCCGCGGAAAGGCTCAGCGGCAAGCAACTGGGCGCCATACGCGCCGCGTCTCGCCGGGCGGGTCTGTCACGCGACCGCCTGGCAGCGTTGCTGGACCAGCTCACCGGCAAGCAGGAGCCGAGCTCTCTGAGCCGGAGCGACGCGAGCCTGGTGCTCGATAAGCTCAGTGAGATGACCGGCTACGCGCGCTGAGTCAGACGAAGCCAATCAAAGACCGAGCCCGCATGCCGACGTGGCCTGCGGGCTCTTCCACTTTCCAGGACGCACATGAAGAGTCTCGAGACGCTACGAGAGACGCCACACATTAGCGTCTCGTCGCTAGGGATGTATTTGCGCTGCCCACGCAAATGGCGACTGCACTACGTCGAGCGCGCGGAAGCCTCGCATCGGTCGATTGGGCTGGTCTTCGGGCACGCTTGGCATGAATTGATCGCGAACCTATTGGTTCAACGCCAGCAGGGCCAACCGTTGGTACCAAGCGAGCTGCACGAGTACTTCTCGCAGGCTCTCCGTCGAGAGCTTGAGAGCGACGGCCCCCCTATCCTTTTCGACGACGACGAGGATGAAGATGCACTGCGCACAATCGGCGGCCGAATGCTGGACGCTTTCCTAGAACGAGTCCCGCTGCCTGATCGGGTCTTGCACGTCGAGTTGCCGTTCCGGCTTGAACTGTTCGACCCGGAGACTGGCGAGGCCCTCCCGATGCCGCTCATCGGCGCCATTGACGCGGTCGTGGAAAGTTCTCGACGTCGAGAGCTTTGGGAGCTGAAGTCTGGAAAGAAGCGTTGGGCACAAGACGCGGTCCTCTACGACTTTCAGCCAACCGCGTACCGAATGGCGCTGCGAGCGCGGTCAGCTCGACGTGAGTCGACCGTCGATGCGGACCTCAAGCTCATTGTCACCACGAAGGCAAAGACGCCCGATGTTCAGATCGAGCGGCTCGTGCGGGGCGACGACGACGAGCGCGATCTTGCTGAAACCGCCGCTAGCATCATTCGAGCGGTCCGAGTCGGATGCTTCTATCCGCGAAGAAGCTTCTTTTGCGGCACTTGCGAGTACGCCGACGTGTGTCGGTAGTTCAACGCAGGCGGTTCAAACGCTCAACTGTCACTAAGTTCTCTTAGCTTCGAAACCCCAAACGAGATGGAGCCGGTGCTGCTTGTAACAGCCCGACCCCAGACCGCCGGAGCGACAACTTCAATGGCCAAGAAGAGACTATCAGACCCTCGAAAGCCCGAACTGCGGTCAGTCGCTGGCGTGCTGTACCAAGATTTTGAAAATCTGCCCGGCGAGTTCCGCGTGGTGCTCAACAAGCATTCGGCGACCCCCTCTACAATTGGCGACGTTGCGGCCGGTCTCGGCGACGTCTTCGGTGAGATCCGCGGAACTCTAACTGGCGAGGAATTCCGGCGAGCAGCCACTCTGGTCCGCGCTCACGTCGCGCACGTCACACACGCACTGCTCGAGCTCCAGGGTTTCGCCGGCACGCTCGACGGCCTGGCTTGGGCGGTCGATGCAAAGCAGCGAGCAGAGACCGCCTTCGATCCGTGAGTTTTGTCACTGCCGCACACGCGGTGACCCGTTCGGAAAGGACAGCAACGAATGAAAGTCTGGCTGGGGATTCAGCGTTCAACCGGCATTGATCGGCGCCAAGTCACACCCGACGGGACGCGCGGCATCGCTACCGGCGTCTGCCCGGGGTGCGGTGCGACGCCGTTCATGGTTCAAGGGCACGGGCGTCATCGGTACACGCATGACACCTTCCGCGCTGCTGGCACGGCGACGTGTTGCGGCGACTCAGTTGGCTACATCTACGCGAAGACGGTGACGTTGTTCGGACTCGAGGAGGACGAGGCCGTGTTGAATGGTCGGGCGCGGGTTTACTGAGGCGACCGCGAGCCCAATTGATCGCGTCTGAGTTCGCAGCGTGTCTGCTGCCGAAAAAATCCCCCAACGAGGTCGCGTCACCTGCAGCAGGCTGAACAACTTTAGCCTCGGCGCCAAGCCCGAGGGCCATCGCTCGACGGGCCGGCGCGCAGCAGGCGACGGTGAACGAGCTACTTCTGCACGACGCGACTCTGGGTGCGTCGTGTTCCTCTTACTGGACGCGCTGCCACTCCATCCGCGTCTGGAAGCGCTTGGTCCAACTCGCGCAACAACTTGCGGACCGTGCCGGGCGACAGGTGCCGCGTCAGCGTCACGAGCCTTTGGCGCGGGCTGTCAGCGGGAAATGTAACCAGGTCGAGCAGGTCGACCCCTAAATGCTGTGCGAGCTGGTTGAGAGTATTAGCGGTGGGCCGCAACAACCCACGCTCTAGGTCGGACAAGTGCCCTTTGGAAACCAGCTCGCTTTCGTAGGCGAGCTTTTCCAGAGTCAGACCAGCCGCTTCTCGAAGCGTCCGAACCCGCAGGCCGATGGCCTGAGCGAGGGGATCTGGAACGCGCCGTCGCGGCATGGTCCTTGACCGTAGGACTCCGGGCAACGACACTCGTTCGTCAGGACGAACCAGTGCGATGCACCCAGCTTCGCGCGATCGAAGGAGGCGCTACGTGACAGATGCGTACGAGGACGACCCGCGCAAAGCCTACAACGAGCTCCGGCAGAAGTTCGCAGGTGTGGCCGGGGCCGAGCTCAAGTCGGGCGCCTGGTTGGTCAAGATGGTCCAGTGGGTCCTCGAGACGCATGCGAAGGAAGTCGACGCGGCTTACCTGACGAGAAAGTACCCGGGTGCTGGTCCGGTCAACCAAGCCAAGAAGGCTATCGGGCTCGCGTCCAAGTACGCCGCTGTCGTCGGCGGCGCGAGCGCCACGGCTGTGACCGCGCTGGAGTTCAGCATTCCTCTAACGGCTGGGCTGGACACGGCGATTGCCGTTCCGATCATCGGCACGGCAATTCTTGCGGACGTCTTAACCACGACCAGAGTGCAGCTTCGCACAACCTACGACCTCTCCGTGATCCACGGAGTTCCCTTGGATGTTGATGACGTAGAGGACTGCTACCTCGTCTTCACCACCGCGATGGGAATCTCGCTGGCTGAAGGCGCCGGCGATCTGGTGAGGACCGTCAGCCCCAAGATCGTGGCATTCAACGTGCGCAAAATGCTGAGGGCAGGATTGCGAGGGGCCCTCGTCAAAATGATCACGAAGATCGCCGGCACTCAAGCCTCGAAGAAGATCACCGAGAAAGCACTGATGCGCCTACTCGTTCCCGGTCTCAGCATCCCGATTTCGGCAGGCATGAGTTACGCTTTCACACGCAGCATCCTAGAGAGCGCGAACCGAAGGATGCTGCGGCGAGGCGCCGTCATTCTGCCACTCGCTCAATTGTATCAACAGGTACCCGATCTGCCGCGCGACGCCGCTCTGAGGGCGCTGATCACGGTCATAGAGGCCCCCAAAAGAGAGGGTGGCTGGGATGAAAGGCAGCTCGACGCCCTTCGACACACGCAAAGCGCCCTCAAGTTGGACGACGACGCCGTTGCTGTTCTCGAGGGTTGGTTCGACAGAACCCCTGACGACGTTGCCTCGGGATTGCCGCAGATGACGGAGAGGGGCGGACGCTTGCTAGTCGAGTATCTAGCTACAGCCGCGGCGCTTGGCTCGCAGGCCCAGCACGACGTTGCGTACGCAGCGGCTATCGGCAAGATCGCCGCTCCAAGCGGTGCCCCGTTCGACGCGGCAGACATCGCCTCAATCCGCAGGCGACTCGCGTAGCGGCGCCGACAATAACGATGATCGTTGGCGCTCCCAACGGCCATCGAGAGGCGGATGGCTTGCCGCCGCGCTTTGGCCGAACCGTCAAGGCCCCTGAGTGAATTTGCAGCAGGACGCAACATCCGGCGGGCCACTCCGCGCGCGAAGGGGCGTCAGCGCTGCGAGAAGTTCAACCATCCGATTTCCCAACCATCCAATGGAGCCTTGAAGCATGAGTCATGAGCGTGAAACACGGAACACCCTAAACCCGGCACTTGCTGAGTACCTCCGTCCGACTCCCGTCCCCCGGACAGACGATGGCGGTGCGCACGGTAAGCGTACTAGAGCCTCGGACGAGACGCGGGACGCCGGGAGCAAGCGCAACACGTCCCACTCAACCGGTGCAGCACGGGTCAACCTGTCGATGAAGGTTCAACTGATTGCAACCTTGCTTATCACGATCTCGATCACCGGCTGCAAGCGGCAGCCGTCCGCAGGGGGCGTGGTTGCAAGCGCCGACGCAGGCGCGGCGAAGACCGTAACCTCACTACCAGGCGCGTTCTCCGGGCTGAAGATTGGCATGACGCAATCTGAACTCGAGGTGGCGTTTCCCCCCGTCGAGGACATCTCCAAGTGTGAGGCGATGCTCGTCGGCGGTGACGCCCCGCTGCCTCCCGCAGTACCCGGAGCTGAAAAGAAGGCACATGCCCAATGCGCGCGAAGCGTAGACATCGGCGGGCTCACCTTCGGCGAGCTGACAGCCATCACAAAAGCCTACGCGGAGATCTCGAAAGGCGATCCTGTCGACGTCCAGCAGGGGCTGCTCGCCACCTACGCGCAGGTTCGAGGTGGAATCCGGGCGGGCGCGGTCAGCGAAGCGGCGCTGCTCGAGGCCGACCATGGCCGGAACGCAACTGCATACGCAGCTACATCGGACGTGGTCGATCGTCTGCTGAAAGGCGGACTCACCTTCGCGCGTGCCAATTCGTCCCGCCGTGAGCTATGCGCGCTCATCTCGGACAGCTGTGATGACGTGGACACCAACCGCGTCCGGACCTACACGCAGGGAAGCTACTCGCTCGGCCAGATCGACGCTGATGCACATTCGCGAGTCGTCTACGGAAAGTGCCGCACGCCGTTCCTGCAGAATGAACGGACGCTCGCGACGCGTCTGGTCAAGAAGGTCGGTGCTTTGGGTGGGATTGGCCTCGCTCGGGCTGCGCGCCCCGATCACCAACTCGATCCGAACAGTCCGTCGTCCTTTGGCACGTATGCGTCGCGTTCCAACCTCGAGGCCAGTGTTGCAAAGTTTGGGGTCCTGGTAGCAAACGCTCTTCCGGCTGCCGAGGACTACTGGAAGGGGGCCGTCTCGCTTGTTCCGCCGGCGGGCCCGAAAGACGGCTGGGGGAGTGGCGTCGCATGGCTCCGTGACGGCCAGGTGGTCCGTGTGCTGCTCAACGTCGGCGACGATACCAAGCTCGGAGACCTGCCCGCGGCACTCGCTGGTGCCTATGCTGCTCCAGGAATAACGAACGGAGCGGTGACGACCTGGTCCTTGCCTGGGGGTGTCTGGACCAGGTTGGACATTGGCGCGGCGACGTCGCTTGTCGTGGGGCGCTCCGCGACCGGCAGCACGCCCCCGGCAGCCAGCGCGGGGTCGGCGGCTTCCGCTCGATAGTTCGGCGCTCGCGTCGATGATAGCTGGTCGGGTCACTGATTCGATTCGGGTGGCCCGACCAGAGAATAGGTGCTTCGTAGCTGCCCTGGTTCCGAGCGATGGATTGCAATTTCGCGCTGTCGCTAGAGCCGTTGGACCTGCTGCCCATACTCCAGGCATCGTGCGCTCTTTAGCCACCTGTTCGGGCAGTCGCTTTGCCATCCGCTTGCCAGCAACTACCTCGGAATCGACTTCGTCGACGTGCCGAACGGGGTCACTCGCACAGCGATCCGTATCTCGCCAACGCCGAGGACGTACTGGCCCTCCGGCAGCCGGACCTGCGCGCTGAACGGCTGGTGACCGGGACAGCGGCCCCGCAGGTTGTGGAACGCCCCCGTGGGGTGGCGCAGCCACCACGAGCCGCTCGGGCCCCGAACGGCCTTCGGCAGACAGAGGCCGGAGCTCGTGATGACGGTCTCGATGGGGGTCATGTACACGAGAGAATGTATCGAGGATGCAGGGCCAGTCCAACACGCGCTGTGACAGGAAACGTCCCCGACGCCGAGCACGCGTGTCGGTCTGCGTCCGCGCTCACGTGCGGCTCGCAATGCGTCCGCCGACGTTCTATATGCCGGGACGGTGTCCCGTGTGGCGTCAGTCCCCCCCTGATCCTGCGGGGCACCACTAGTTCTAGTCGTCGGTCACGGGACGTACTCGCGCAGCATCTCCGCCGCCCACTGCGAGTGCGTCCCGACCCCCGCGGCGAGCACGACCGCCGACGTCATCACAGCGAGCAGCATGTACGGGCCGAGCACGTCGCGCGAGCGCAGGGCCATGGCACAGGCGGTGACGACGCTCGACTCGACCGCCCACGCCCAGCACTCCGTCAGGTCGAACCGGAGACGTAGGAAACGGTCGGCGACAAACATGACGAGCGCGCCGGGCGCGACGAGGAGGAGCGCGCCGAAGGGCACGAGCAGGCCGACGTCGGTAAGGAGCGGGTCGCGGCGGGTTGCCATGTGCTGAAGGCGGATACGCGACTCGCCGGGAGACTTCCGCTGGGTCGGGGATGAGGCCGGCCCCGTGGGCTGGCGCGAGAGATAGAGCAACGACTGTGCCCTGCAAGTGAAGTGCGTGCTTACCCTGCACGCCGAGGCCGGCTAGACCTCGTTGTGGAAGGGCATGAAATGACGAGCACCTTAACGGCAGCCCGAACTGAAGAGCCGATCGGCCACGAAGTCGTCGGCTCGGGCCCGGCACGAGTCGTGATCATGAATGATTGGCTGTGTGACACGTCGACATGGGATAGCGCGCGGGCGTACCTCGACGGCACCCGCTTCACGTTTGCGTTCGCGGATCTGCGCGGGTACGGACGTTCACGAGGGTGCCCGGGGGCGTTTACGATCAAGGAAGCCGCGGCCGATGTGCTCGCGCTGGCCGATGCGCTAGGGTGGGCCCAGTTCGCGGTCGTCGGCCACTCGATGAGCGCGCTCGTCGCGCTTTACCTCGCGCAGCGTCACGCCGACAGGGTCGAGCGCGCTGTCGTACTGACACCTCCACCGCCCACTGGCTTCGGTGCCGACGACGTGGCGCTCGACGCATCGCGCGCCTTGGCACTCGGGGACGATGCGACACGACTAGCTATCTTCGGGCAGCGGTTCGGCACACGCCTGTCGCCGGCCTGGACGGCCTACAAGGCATCGAGATGGCGTGCCAGCGCCGATCCGGCTGCCGCAGCGGGCTACGTCGCGATGTTCGCGCGCGACGGCCTGCCCGAGCCGACCGTACGCATCACCGTTCCAGTGCTAGCGATTACGGGTGAACAGGATGTGCCACCCATGCGACGCGAGGCCGTCGAGAGCGCCCTGGGGTTGCTGTGCGATCACCTCGTTGTTACGCCTCTAGCCGACTCCGGTCACTATCCGATGCAGGAAATGCCGCCGCTCACGGTCGCGCTCATGGAGCGCTTTCTCGCGAGCTGAACTTGGCGAGGTCGCCGCTTCCGTGTGCTCTCACCGTACGCACTCGGACAGCATCTCGCTCGCCCACCGCGGGTGCGTTCCGAACCGCGCGGGCGAGCACGGCGGCCGACGCAACCGCGGCCAGTAGCGCGTAGCGGCCGAGCCCCTCGCGCGATCGCAAGGCCATAACGCAGGCGGCCACGACGCTCACTGCGATCGCCCACGTCCAGCGCTGCCCGACGTCGAGGCGAAGCCGGAAGGCATGCTCGGCGGCGAACGTGACCAGCGCGCCGGGGGCGACGAGGACGAGCGCGGCGAAGAGAACGAGAAGGCCGACGGCGGCGAGAACAGGGTGGTCGCGACGGGTGCCCACGTGCTGGAGACGGATACGCGACAGGCGGGGCGAGCTCTGCCAGTATCGCGAGCGACCCTCGATCCCTTGCGTTGGCAAGGGGCGGCGAGTGTTCGTGGCAGAACCCGCGGGCGATTGACCGCGGCGTATGACGGCTCCGTGCTGAACGGCCTCGTCGTGCACGGCTCGGTGACGGCATTGTTTCGGGCCTACACTCTGCGCGGTCGGCCCGTGTCCGCGTGCGTCAGAGCACCTTGCGAGTCATAGTCGTCCTCATGGACGCTCTCCTAAACGAGGCGATTTCCGATCTCGCCAGCAGCATGGTTCTGGGGGCGCTCCTCACGCGCGCACGCGAGCGGTGGGGCACGTTCGAGATCATCGATCACTGGCAGCAGGGCGAGTTCCACCACGACGTTGTTCTGCAGATAGCGGACCACGCGCCGACTCTCCCTGGTTCGATCCTAGTTGTGGCGACCAACTGCAACGGCGGCGTGAAGGAGGTGCTTTGTCTCTCAAAGCCTCCCGAACGCCTCGGCTTGTGGCACGCGCGATGTCCTGACAATCCGGAATTTTTCGGAGCCGTCCCGCAAATCCTGGCGGCCGCGAAGACGCCGCACTGGTTTGACCCATGCGAGCTCCTATTGCCCGATGCTCGCAGCGAGTATCGGGAGGAGTTCCGCGAGAAGCAGTGCGGCGGCGGGTGGGTACCACGCAAGAGTTCGCCGCAGTGACCGCCTAGTCCGCGTTCTGGAATGTGAACAGCGCGCGCGATGAGCGGATGTTGTGCCTGCTCGCCTCATTCGGTAGCGGCATCCTGCAGATCGTCTTCGTCGTCACTTCTTGGCCGCCTTCTTTCCTGCACTACCGCACGTCGGACACATGTTCTGGGCGGCGAGCCAGCAAGCGTTGCATCCCACCAAGTGGCACTTCAAACACTCGTACCGTGCTGTTCCGGCCTTCGAGCACGTCGGACACTTCGGGGCAGCCATGCCAAAAAGGCTATCACGCCTGGCTCAGGAACTTGCGTGGCGACAGTACGCCCGAAAGCAGGGCGCCGGCTGCTACCGCGGTCTCGGGCGAGGCCAGCAAAACGTCAACGTTCAGTGCGCTGGCTCGATGGCAGCGGCGGCAAAGCTGCTCGCTCGCGGCGCGGGGCGGCCGTCCTTCGAGGTCGTCTCCGACGACCGTCAGATGGCACGCTATAGAAACATGCTGCTTTCCACTGAGCACATCACCGTCCACGAGCAGATCCGCGGCACCCACGATTTATACTTCGGCACGACGCGCTGAAACGTACCGCCGGTGCGCAGGCAAAAACTGCTGCCCGAGTTTGCCTCGAGCAGCCGTCACCGTGTGCTCAGGCCCCGACCGTCTTCACGCGCGAGGCGCACTCTTTGGCACGAGCTCGTGCTTCGGTCACGTTGTCGGCGTTGGCAAGCGCGACGCCCATGCGTCGGCGCATAAAGGCTTCGGGCTTACCGAACAGACGCAGATCGCTCTCGGGGACGCGCAATGCTTCGTCGATGCCTTCGAACGCAATCGCCGCTTCGTCGCGTCCGCCGTAAATCACGGCGCTCGCGCCGGGCCGACGCAGGCTGACATCCACGGGTAAGCCGAGGATGGCGCGCGCGTGCAAATCGAACTCTGACAAGCGCTGCGTGCACAAGGTGACGAGCCCCGTATCGTGTGGGCGCGGGCTGACCTCGGAGAACCATACCTCGTCCCCCTTCACGAACAGCTCGACGCCGAAAATACCGCGACCGCCCAAGTTGTCGGTCACGGCGCGGGCGATGGCGCGTGAGCGTTCGAGCGCGAGCGGCGACATGGCGTGCGGCTGCCAGCTTTCGACGTAGTCGCCTTTGACTTGTACATGGCCAATCGGCTCGCAGAAAAACGTCTCCACCGCGCCGCTCGCGCCGACCGCGCGCACCGTGAGCTGCGTGATCTCGTAGTCGAACGCGATCGTGCCCTCCACGATCACTTTGCCCTGCTTCACGCGCCCGCCGAGGCTCGCGTACTCCCACGCGGCGTCGACATCGGCCGGCCCCTTGAGCATAGATTGGCCTTTGCCCGAGGAAGACATCACGGGTTTGACGAAACACGGATAACCGATGCCGCCTGCGATGGCGGCGCGCAGCTCTTCCAGCGTCTCAGCAAAGGCGTACGGCGAGGTCGGCAGGCTCAAGGTCTCGGCCGCGAGCCGGCGAATGCCTTCGCGGTTCATGGTCAGCTGCGTGGCGCGCGCGGTCGGGATCACCTGGGTGAGCCCGGCGGCTTCGATCTCGCGCAACGTATCCGTAGCGATGGCTTCGATCTCTGGCACGACGAAGTGCGGCCGTTCACGCTCGATCAGCGCGCGCAGCGCTGCACCGTCGGTCATCGTTATCACGTGCGCGCGGTGAGCAACCTGCTGCCCCGGCGCGTTCTCGTAACGGTCCACCGCGATCACCTCGACGCCCAGGCGCTGCAAGGACATGATCACTTCTTTGCCTAGCTCCCCACTGCCGAGCAGCATGGCGCGGGTCGCGGACGATGACAGTGGCGTGCCAATTCGCATCGCTGGTCAGTACTTCTGCCAGTGCAAACCGGCAAGGGACGGCTTAGGATTGTTACGCGACTCGCGGCGCGGGGCGCACGTAAGGCGAAAGCAGAGCTCGGAGCGCGCAAGTCACGGCGCCCGCGCTAGCTTTACCAAGCGCTAAAGATCGAACCCGTACGCAACCATGGCAAACGCCAAGGATTGCCCAGAATCTCGCGAGCAACCATCGCCCGGGGGGTATGAGCCGCCCTCCGGGGTCGTGCAAGAATAGTCGCTCGCGTTCGAGATGAACCCGTAGCCCAAGGTCGTGCGCAGAAAGCCGCGCCCTTCGGAGCTGTATATGTCCAGCCCCAGCTCGAAATTGTACCAAAGCGCTCGCTGGAAGACTTGGTTCGCCGGTGCCTCGCCATTCGCGTCCAGTGCACACAACAGCAAACAGCCGAGCCCTGCTTCACGCTGACCGTTCTCGTAGTGCCCGAAGGAAGGGCCAGCGCCGAACGTGAGCAGCGTTCGCTGACCGAGCGTATCAATCGGCACACGCAGACGCGGCAGCAGCGCAAATTGCGCGCCATTCGACGAACGACCGACGCCCACTTGCACGGCGAACCAGCGGATCGGAGCGATATCCAAATCGACACCGAGCGCGCCCGCCGGCGCACCGACGCCCAAGTGCGCAAGCAGCGCCAGACGATCACCGGTCCATGACGTCCGAGAGTTGGGCGGCGGATCGACGTGTGAATTGCGAACCACACTGTGCTCGGCAAGCGACGGAGAGCTGGCACTTTCGTCTGGCGCTTCGGGTGGCCGCGCGCTCGCCGCTCGCGAAAGCAGCATGCAAGACAAAACGAAACTCGCCCTAAAGCTCATCTGAGTGCATACTGCACCAGCCGTGCCGGGCTGGGTGCACATGTGAGGCCGGGCACGCAACTTGCGCTTAGGGGATCATGCTTGGCTCTGCGCTTCTGCTGCTCTTACTGACTGATGACGTTTCATTACCGGCGCCGCAAGCGCCGCTTAGTGCGCAGCCAAGTGTCGCGAAGGCTAGCGAAGCGAACACGAGTCCGCCGCCGGTCACCAATGCCTTCGCCGCGCGGCCGCTCTCGTTCGAACTGCGGCTGGGCATTGCAACGCCAACCGGGGCGTTGGGCGTTGCCGTAGAATATTCGCTCCTCGCACCGCTGGCCGTCGGCTGCGGTGTTGGCAGCAACGCGCTGGGATGGGAGCCCGCTTGTTGGCTGCGTGGGCGCTGGGTTACCGAGCCAAGCGAGGCTTACACATTGTCGACCGGGCTCGGCACATCCCGCTACGACAGCGGTGAGACCAAGCTCGAGGACTTGCTCTACCCTTTCATCGGTGAGGTGCACGCAAGCGGAAGCTCCAACTTCAAGTTCCAGCACGCCGCGTGGTGGAGCTCCGATATCGGCTACGAGTATCGCCAGCAAGCCGACGTGTTCCGCGCGTTCATAGGCGTAGCGGTGCTGCTAAATCCTGGTGAAGCCAGCACGTTCTCGGCGACTGCGACGCAAGCTGCAGCGTCGCCTTTGGACGCCACGGGCTACGTAGGGTTCGGATTTGGTTTCGCGCCTTAGTGCGGCGGCACGCGCCGCCGAAGGCTGCGCCGCTGTTTGTTGCAGCGCGTGACCATCAATAATCAGCTGACAAAGCGGGCCTCAGGCGGAGCTTGCGCTCGCACGCGAATCGGGCGAAATCGCCGCGGCTATGGCCACTACGACCTCGTCCTCGCGTTCCCTCAGCCGTTCATTGAGCAGTAGCGATTATCGCACCTTGGGCTTGGCAGCCCTGGGCGGCGCGCTGGAATTTTACGACTTCGTGGTGTTCGTGTTTTTCACGAAGGTGCTGAGCTCCGTGTTCTTTCCGCCGAGCATGTCGGAGTGGCTGCGGCAGCTGCAGACCTTCGGCATCTTCGCGGCCGGCTATTTGGCGCGACCCGTGGGCGGCATCGTAATCGCGCACTTTGGTGATTTGCTCGGTCGGAAGAAGATGTTCACCCTGAGCATCCTGCTCATGGCGGTGCCGACGCTCGGCATGGGTTTGCTACCCACGTACGCGAGCGCGGGTGCCGCCGCGCCGATCTTGCTCTTGCTGCTGCGCATCTTGCAAGGCGCGGCGATCGGCGGAGAAGTGCCGGGCGCATGGGTGTTCGTGTCCGAGCATGTTCCCGAGCGCAAGACCGGCTTTGCAGTGGGCACGCTGACGGCCGGCCTCACCGCCGGCATTTTGCTCGGCTCGCTAGTAGCGACGAGCGTCAACACCGCGTTCGCGCCGGCAGAGGTCGCGCAATTCGGCTGGCGCATTCCGTTTTTGCTGGGCGGCGGTTTTGGGCTATTCGCCGTGTATTTGCGGCGTTTCTTGGAGGAAACCCCGGTGTTCAAAGAGCTGCACGCAGCGCGCGCGCTGAGCGATGAGCTGCCACTGAAGACGATTGTGCGCGGTCATCTGCCCGCAGTGCTGCTCGCCATGGCGCTCACCTGGGTGCTCTCGGCCGCCATCGTGGTCGTGATTCTGTTTACGCCGACGTACCTGCAAACGGTGTACAAAGTCGCGCCGCGCGTGTCGTTGCAAGCCAACAGCATCGCGATCGTTTGTCTGACCTGCGGCTGCGTCCTGTTCGGTTGGCTCGCGGATCGCGTCGGTAGCAAATGGGCGCTCTCCGTCGGCAGCTTGGCGCTGCTCGCTTCGAGCTCTTATTTTTATCATTCGTTGCCGCTCGCAGGGCCAGCGTTGTTCTTGGCCTATGCCGTCACCGGGTTGTTCGTGGGCAGTATCGGCGTGATCCCGTTCGTGCTCGTGCGCGCGTTTCCGGCCAAGATCCGCTTCTCCGGGCTCTCGTTCTCGTACAACGTCGCCTACGCCATCTTCGGCGGCCTGACGCCAGTGCTGCTCACATTGTGGCTGAAGAGTGACAAGCTCGCGCCCGCGCACTACGTGGCGGCGCTTTCCGTGCTCGGGTGCTTGCTCGCGTTCGTGCCGATGCCGGGCACGCGCCGCGCGAGCTAGACGCCTAGGAGGGTGGCGCTCGCGATCCAGCGCCGCACCTCGCGGTTCCAACAGAGTCAGCCGCGCTGGGCGTTTTCACAAATATTTACACAACTTTCCGTTACTTCGCTTGCGAGCGGCCGCGCAGTCCGCAAACCTGACCACGGAGTATTCCGAATATGTTGATGCAGCTGCTGCGTCGCTTTTTGCGACCTTACCGGCGTGATCTCGGTATCGTCGTGCTCCTGCAATTGGTGGCAACAGCCGCCTCTCTGTACCTGCCGAGCATGAACGCCGACATCATCGATCGCGGCGTGGTCCATGGGGATACAGGCTACATTTTGAGCACGGGCGGCTTGATGTTGCTCGTAGCCGCATTGCAAATCGCGTGCGCGGTGAGCGCCGTGTACTTCGGCGCGCGCACCGCTATGGCCTACGGCCGAGATCTGCGCGCCGCTATTTTCCACCGCGTTGCGGAATTCAGCTCGCGTGAGCTGGGCCGCTTCGGCGCCCCGACTCTGATCACGCGCACCACCAATGACGTGCAGCAGGTGACGACACTGGTGCTCATGTGTTGCACCATGGTGGTGACGGCGCCGATCATCTGTGTCGGCGGCATCGTGATGGCGCTGCGCGAGGATGTGGCGTTATCGAAGTTGCTCTTGGTGAGCGTGCCCGTGTTGTCCGGCGCCGTCGGCCCATTATCTTTCGCATGATTCCGCAATTCCGGCGTATGCAGCCCAAGATCGACGCGGTGAACCGCATTACGTTAACCAATAGTTAGCGTGATCCTGGCGGTCCGAGATGCGCTCATTTCCCGTGGTGCTGGGCAAGTTGACGAGCCCCAGCTTTCGACCGCCACACCGTTTGGCCTTCCCTTATCCCCTGACGCAAAAAGCGGCCGGCACGCTGATGCCTTCGATGCGCGCCAATTCAGCCAGGCGAGCGCCTTTGCCGCCAACCAGACCGGCGTGCTCCGCGCCAACGTCGTGCAGCTCCAGTACGTACGGGTCAGTCATGGCGTCGAATCCCCGCGCCCCGGAGGCGCGCTATTTGAACGTGCTGAAGAACGCCCAAACGTCGGCCGCGGCGGTGGACGTAATGGCGTGCATCCAGGTGCCGGTACAGTAATAAACGGGAAAACCGCTGGTGCAGTCCTCATTCGCGGTGCATGAAGTGAAGCCCGTGCCCATGGGCATGCTGGTCGTGGCGCTGCACCCGTTCTTGCCCGTCCAAAACGCGAGGCTGGCCTGCCCCATCGCCGGCGTCACCGTGCCGTCCGTCGAGCCTTGGATGATCAGCAACGGCGCCTTGACAGCCGCGTTCGAGCAGGTCGGTTGGGTCGCCGCACTCACGCCGCCCGGACCGTAGCCTTCAACCGTAGCGAAGGCGCGGAACATGGTGCTCTTTTGACAAGCGGTATCCATGGTGAAACCGCCGCCCATGCTGAACCCGGTGAGAAACACCCGATTCGGATCGATGCAGTAGCGGCTTTCCAAATCAGTCATGAGCATTTGCAGGTAGCTCCAGTTCGCCTCGTTGCTGGTCCAACGCGCGCCGGAGGCGGTCTCGTCCCCCTGCGGATAGACCGCGATCGCTTTCCCGCCGGACAGGCTGCCAACATTAAACGAGCCCACGACTTGCGTGTTCGTCATGTTCGCGCCGTGCAGCGCGAAGACCAGCGCCAGCGGCGTTTGGTTATCCACGCTCTGCGGCACTTCCAGCAAGTAGCTGCGCATCGTTCCGCCGCCCACGTCCATTTGTTGCTGTGCGGTCAAGCTCGGGCGCACCACGGGCTTTCCGCATCCGCCGGAGGCGCCGCCGTGCGCGCTGCCACCGCCTGAGCCTGAGCTGCCACCCGAGCCTGCGCTGCCACCCGAGCCACCGCCCGACCCACCGCCGCTGCCAGCATGACCGCCCGCGCCCGCGCTCGCGCCCGCTTGGCCCGCTGAGCCACTCCCGCCTGACACTCCTGCTCCGCCGGCAGTTGAGCTCATGCCGGCGCCTGCGCCCAAGCCGCCATTGCCCGCAGCCGGTGATGGGCTACCACCCACGCCCGCGCCCGCGGCGTTGCTCGGCGCGCCGCTACTTCCACTGCCCGCGCTTCCGGCGCCACCCGCGCCTTGCGAATTGCCGCCACTGCTCGAGCAGGCAGCCAAAGTCAAAGCGAAGAATAGGGCGTGGTTGGTGAGCTTCATGAGGTTCTCCGGGCAGCGCAAGCGTCGACCGTCCTGGATACGATAGCGCGGACTGGGCGGCGGCTGCCACGAGCGCAGTCAAGATTCGGGGGTTCGATTCGGACGGGGATTTTTGACTCGAAGCGTGCACCGCCCTGGCGCAGGAACCTTTTGATGTGGCTGCCTGTGGCCCGGCTGCCGATGGGACGCCAGAAGATTCTTCCAGCCTGTCGATCCGGGCGCGGCCCGTTCGTCGCCTGATCAGAGCCGAGCGAATCGGACCTGCATTTCCTGGTCGCACTGATGGTCACCGAACACGGCGCAGGAGACTCAGCCTTCGGCGGCGCGGTCGCTGGGCGCGCGCCGCACGCCGTATCCGTGCTATCGACGGTACCCCCCGCGTCGCGCCGTGCCGAGCTCTTCTCATCCCCCTAGCACGCCGAGCGCGCTCAGTCATGAGCAGGGGGACGAGGTGCTGCGCTATTGGCTTTCGGCGTTGCGTTTGGAGGAGGCGCTTTCGGTGCGGCCGCAGGCGCGACGCGCGACACACGCGGCGTTGGTGCCGAAGCTGGAGCAGCCCACGCCGGGGCAGGATTATTTCAAGCTGCCACTCGATGCGCGCATCGCGCAATTGCTGGGCAAGCAAACGCAGCTCAAGCGCGCGTTCGACGGCGAGCTGTGCGGCTTCTTCGAGACGTGGCTCGATCGGCAATATCGGCGCAGTGAAGACGAGGGGGAGCTGTCGCACTTGCTGTGTTTCCCCGTGCTGCATTTGCCCAAGGGGGAGCTCGCGGGCCTGGTGCGCTGCGGGGTGCGGCTGCGCTTCGGAAGCGAGGGAAATGCGGCCTTCAAGGCGCCTACGCGGGCCGAGCGGCAGCGCCGTGTCTATCCCGTGCCGCCGGACCAGGCGCGCATCACGCGCGCGCCGAAGGTCGAAGGGGTGTGGCCGTTTTTCATCGATACGCGCCTCTTGCGCCAATCGCTGGGCGTCTCGGGTGAAAGCATCGACGCCCTGTTCGAAGCACTGCGCGGGCTCGGTGACGCGAGCGAACAGCAGATGCTCGCGCTGCTCACCACGACGCTCGAATGGTCGGCCACGCGCAGCGCGGCAGAGCCGGAGAGCGTGGAAGCGCACGCCGCGCGACTGCGCGAATCCGCCGCAGCCGAGAGCTGTGAGCTCGAGGTGTGGCTCGGGCGGCTTACGGCCGGCGTGCGCCGTCTACTCGAGCAAAGCAACTCGCGCGCTCAGGTGTACGCCGTCGGCATCGTAGTCGATGGCACGCAAGCGAAGACCACGTGGCACCTGCAACGCGAGATCAACGCCCTGCTCGACGGCGACGGCGGCGCGAGCTGGGAGGTGGAGTCGCCGCTCGGCGCGTATCTGACGGGCCGCGCGCAGACAGCGGGCGAGTTGCCGCAACGAGCGCTCTTTCCGGGCCCTGGGCTCACAGCCAGCCAGCGCGCCGCCGCGGAGCACTTCTGGGGCTCGAGCTTGAGCGCGGTGCAGGGGCCGCCGGGCACCGGTAAAACCAGTTTGATTCTGCATCTATGCGCGGAGGCCCTTGTGCGCCAAGTCGAGCCGATGGTCGACGGCGGGCGCATGGGCAGCGCGCTGTTTCTGATCGCGAGCAGCAACAACCGCGCGGTGGACAACGTGATCGAGCCGCTTTCGGGTGGGGAATTGCCGCTCGCGCTGCGCGCGGGCAGCCGGCAAGCTTGTGAGCAGCAGTTGGCAGCGGGGCTAAGGCGCACGCTCGCGTGGTTGAAGCGCGCGGAGAGCGCCGGCATGGGCGAGCGACTAGGGCGGCTCGCTCAGGCGAGTGAGCAGTTCAAGGCGAAGCGCGCAGAGCTGGAGCTCGTGCTCGCGCCGCGGCGCGCGGCGCTTTCGCGCATCGCGGAGCGCGCGCGCCTAGAGCGCGAGCTCGAAGCCTTGGCAGTGCCGAGCACGACCACGCCCAGTCTCTTGGGCGTCACTGCGGCGGACAGCAAGGCCATCCTGGCAACGCTGATCCCATTGGAAAGACGGCTGCGCGCCCTGAGCAAGCTGTGCGAGGTCGCGCCCGGGCATGCGCCGCTGCAAGCCCTGCAACGTCACTTCAAGCGCACCGAGACCAAAGACCTGCCGCCCTTTCAGCAAGCGCTTGCGAGTGCGGGGATGCGCCTAGAACTGCCTCAGCTCCCTCCGCACTCCAAAGGGCAGGTGAGCACCGAGCTGCAGATGGAACGCTGGGAGGAGGCGACCGAGCAGTTTCTCTCTCGGCTCGATGAGTTACGCGCCGGCTTCGAGCGCCGTAAAATGGCAACGCGGCAAGCGGAGCAGCGGCTCTACCTGCATGCGAAATTGGACGCTTTGAGTACTGAGGCCGCGGGGGGCGTGCCGGCAACGCCAGATCACGAGCCGCTATCGCGGGCTCTGTTCGATGCAGCGGTCACGGTGCGGGAGGCGTGGGCCGCGCAGCACGCGGCCCCGCTCACGAAGGCCGTCACCACGGCGCTGCGCACCGTCGAGCAAGAGCGTTCCCTGCGCTCGCTATTTCGGAGCGATGCCGACTCCGCGCGCTGGCTGTGTTCCCTGTTCAACATTTGGGGCTCCACGCTGCTCTCGCTCGGCAACTGCTTCCCCGCTGATTCTGGCAGCGTCGCCCGCTTGGTGATCGACGAAGCCGGCCAATGTCACCCCGCCCATGCCGTCTCCGCGCTGTTACGCGCCGAAACGGCGCTCGTGATCGGCGACGTGCACCAGCTCGCCCCCGTGATCGAGCTCGGCGCAGACGACGAAGCGCGCGTGCTGCGCGCACAACGGCTCGAGTCGTTCGCGCCGCAGCTCGCGCCGTATCGCGTGCACGAAGACGCGCATGTCTCGACGCAATCCCTTGCTGATCGCGCCGTCACCCAGCGGCTGGCCCTCGTGGATCACTTCCGCTGCCAGCCCGAAATCATCGCCCTGTCCGACGCGCTCTGCGGTTACGGGCTAACCGTGCACACCCCGCGCGCGAGCCGCGCCGAACAAGCGACGTACTTGACGCACCCGGTGGCGCTCGTCGACTTGCGCGGCGAGCAGTCGCCCCTCGCCGGCAGCTGGTGCAACGAGCTCGAGCTCGGCGAAACCCTCGCGCTCGTCGAGAGCTTGCTCGACCGCGGCGTGAGGGCCGCCGAAATCGCCGTCATCACCCCCTACCGCGGTCAACTCGAACGCCTGCGCCGTAGCTTCGCGGAACGCCGTATCCCCCTTGAATACAGCGTCGAGCTGAACGAAGGAGCCGGGCAGCGCGTAGGCGTCGCGCTCGGCACCGTGCACCGCTTCCAAGGCGGCGAACGCAGCATCGTCCTCTTCAGCTCTGTCATCACGCACCCCGCCTCGCTGCCGTTCCTGAACACTCGCCCCAACTTGCTCAACGTCGCCATCTCGCGCGCTCAACACCACTTCATCTGCCTGGGTCACGCCGCCGTGTTGGCGCAAGGCGCCCGCACCCGCCTGCTCACAGCCGGCGCGCAAGCGCTCACGCCGGCGGCTTACGGCCGCGGCACCCAAGCGACGCTCTTCGCCCCGCCCCGCGCCGCCGAAGGCTGAGCCGTACGCGCCGCGGCGCGTGACCATCCTCCAATCCCTAGAGCGAGTTGCTGGTCGTCACTTCACAGCCGTCGACGATGACAAGGTGTGCTCGAACTGAGCCGACAATGACCCGTCGGCAGTGACTACGGTCCAGTATGGCCAAAACTCGGCCGAGTTCGACCGGCCAGGTTTACGCCACTTCGCGGACGTTTGAGGCGCTTGTAGACTGGACAGAATGGACTCGGTCTATCGTCACGCCGGACACGCTTTTGCGCTGGTATCGGACGCTCGTCGCCGCGAAGTACGATGGCTCGCGCCGTCGCGGTTCGGGGCGCCCGTGCACTCCGCCACCCCTTGCGGTGCTCGTCTCGAGGATGGCTTCCGAAAATCCAAGCTGGGGGTACACGCGGATTCGTCGAGCGCTTTGGAATCTCGGCCACGATGTCGGGCGCAATACGATCAAGCGGATCTTGGTCGATGCGGGCCTCGAGCCCGCACCGGAGCGGGGCAAGCGGACGAGTTGGAAGACATTCCTGAAAGCCCACTGGGGCGCAATCGCGGCGACAGACTTCTTCACCGTCGAAGTCGTGACGAGCACCGGTCTCGTTCGGTATTTCGTGCTCTTCGTCATCGACCTGAAAAGTAGGCGCGTACATATCGCCGGGATTGCGCACCAAGTTTACGGCAAGTGGACCGAGCAGGTTGCGCGCAGCCTAACGGATCCAATCGACGGCTTTCTACGTGGCGCTCGCTACCTGATTCACGACCGCGACCCGCTGTTCACGCGCCGATTTGCGGAGATACTCAAAGCAAATGGCGTGAGCGCGCTGAGGCTGCCGGCTCGAAGCCCGAAAGACTGCGCGACAGTCATGCAGGCGGGCGCAACCCTCAAGCAACCTGCAACAGCCTCACCCCGAGCGCCTTCGACGCTTTCGCCAAGGTCGCCAAGGTCACGCTGGTGTCGTGGGGGTCGAGCAAGCGATGAACGACCGTGCGACTCGTGCGCATGGCCTTGGCCAGCTCGACGTGAGTCATTTTCCGGCGGACCATCGCCCGTTCAATTTTGGCGGCCAAGAGCTTCTTCTGGGTCAACAGCTCGACTTCTTCCCGCTCCCCGAGCTCGTCGAACAGCGAATCGAGCGTTGAACCAATGTGCTTCTTTTTCATCTTCAGTCTTCCGTGGCCTTCATGCGTCGTCGGGCGAGATCGAGCTCGTTCTTAGGAGTCTTCTGGGTCTTCTTCTGGAAGCCGTGCAGGAGCACCATCGTGGCTCCCTCGAGGCAGAACAGCACACGGTAGACGTTGCCGCTCCAGGTTGTCCTCACCTCAAAGAGCCCGGCGCCCAGGCCATCTACTAACGGTTTCCCTAACGGCCAGCTCCACTGCACCTCGCCTAAATCCGAGCCCACTTCCTTGCGAACGGCGGACGGGAGCGATTTCAGCCAGTCCCGAACGGGCTCGTTGCCGGCCGAGGTCCTATAGAATCGACATTCCAGGGTGGGTTTCTTGTGAGCGGCCAAGCGCGCAGCCTAATGTACTTAAAAAGGTACAGTCTCGCAAGCGGGGTCCGTTCTTCGTTTTGCCGGCGCCTACATGAATTGAGTGTCACTTGCACCGCTGCTGATTGCCGCCCGCGCGGCCGCGCACGGCAAGCGTCGCTCTCCAGAGGTCGCAGCGTTCATGCGCGACCCCACTCCGCGCATCCAGGCACTCGCGACGGCGCTCGAGTGCGGCAGCTATCGCCCAGGGCGGGCGCGACCCTTTATCGTTCACGAGCCCAAGCCCCGGCTGATAGCCGCGCTGCCGTTTGAAGAGCGCGTGGTTCAGCACCTGCCAGCCGGATGCCCCCGAAGACGATCTCGAAACACTTATCGAGGATGATCTGGAGCCGGAGTCAGAGCCTGCCCAGGACGACCCGCTGCCGCGACGCGCGATGGAGTTCGTCGAGCGCTCGCCCGGTGAGCGGACCGCGGCTATCGCGGACGCGCTGGGCGTCACCACCGCGCCGCTGGCCCCGACGTTGAGAATCTGGTGCAGGGTAGGCGGCTCCGAAAGGTGGGCTTCGGGCGGGGCACGCGGTACTTCGTGAAGTAGCCGGCGGTGGATCCAGCGGCGGCGCGGTAGGCTAGGCTAGTGGTGACAGGTCGGTAGGGGCTCGCTGGTCACGTTCGAGAGCGGCGGAGCCGTCTGGCAAAATTCCGATTTTGCGGTTGCATCGGCTACGTTGAGGGACGCTAGCTGGTACCCGTGTGGATCCGTGACCTGGGGGGCGAAGCTCGCGTCCGGGGGTAGAGTCGGCCTGAGAAAGCAGGGGTCAGCGTGGTAAGCGAGCCAGCGGTGCAAACTGTACACGGTGCCCCAGGCGCCGAGCTCGTCGGCCGTTAAATCGCGCTGGACATCGGGGCACGTGTGGTTGCCCGTCTCGGCGTGCCGCGACTCGTGCACCATTACGTCGACCATGTTCAGCATACCCAACCCAACGCCGTTGACCCACAGTTGGGTGGCATAAACTGCGCTGTCTTTGCCCAAACGCACGTGCAAGTAGCGCCCTGTGCCCGAAGGCCCGGGGCTGCAGCAGAAATTCGTCGTTTCCTCGAAGATGATGCCGTCGATGACCCCTCGGAACCAATCATACAAGCCCCGGTCCGTCCACGGCAGCGGTGCGTCGAATCTCAACGACTTCATTGCGAGGAGCGACTGATACGCGCGTTCTCTAGCTCGAGATAAATCTCGACTTCCTTTGGACGCGAAGCACACGGGCGGGTCGTCTGCGATGGCTACATTATCGAACACCAGGTCGAGGTTCTGATCGATTTCGTCTAGGGCCGCGGCAGAAGGACAGGTCGTCAGAAGCTCATCGATCGATGAAGGGCTATCAGTAGCGCCGGCTACACCTGTTCCTCCGACGGCTTCGATGCCCCCGACCCCGCCGGTCATCGAAGGAGCTCCGGCTAGATCGTGTCCACCCGAGCCGCCAACACTGGGAGCTCCGGCTGCATTCAGTCCATCGTCAGTGGCTCCTGCAGCACCAGAGGTAGCCGCAGTGTTCCCTGGCAAGGCCTCACCGCAGGCGGCGGACACTAAGAGCAACATCAAGGCAGCAACTGAACCCACACGGTGGTGGATTCTCCCAATCTCGATAGCCCACCCCTCGCGCGCCAGCTCAGCCATGCCATCATTTACTGCCAGAGAGGTCAGATTGGAACCGTTGCGGCGTTTGCTTGGGCGATTCCGTGACCAGCGCGGCAGCGATGACTTCCTTCTGAAACGGTCCGCCCCGGGTTCTTTGGCGCGTGCTGCTGGTGCTACTGCGGGGCGACTTCCGTTCGCCGGACCGCCGCTGCCTTGCCCGCGGCTTCAAGCGGACGCGGTGGCTTCGGCTTTGTGCCGCTCGCCTTCTTGACTGGGCGGCGCGGCTTCTGTGGCTTCGCCGGTGCGGGCGCGGCACCGCGAGCGTGCCGCTTCCGGCGAGCAGTCCGAGCTGCAATCCCCACGCCGAACGGGTTGTCAGATCGGTCCGTTCAGAATGCCTCGAGCACCTTGTGATCTTCGGCGAACGGCACCTGCGCTATCTCCTGCGCGAACACGTCGAGCACTATCACACCGAGCGCTACCATCAAGGGCTCGCTGGAAGGCTGATTCGTTCGCTTACGGCTCCGAGTAATGACAATTGCTCGCGAGGCGACATCGCTTCCCGCTCGCGTCTCGGCGGACTCCTCAACTTCTACGTCAAGCAAGCCGCATGATTGCGACCGCTACGAGTTTCCGGACACTACGAGCGCCACCTCGAGCGAGTGCTCCGCGAGTACTGCTTTCGCCACTTCAATGGGGCGCGCCCCAATCAGGGAATCGGCCAGTGCGTGCCGATCGCGCAAGCGCTCAAAGCGCGAACCCACCTTACCAGCGTCATCGCCGTTCCCGTGCTCGGAGGGCTCATCATGACTATCGAGCCGCAGCGTGATCATGCGGATGGGCAAAGTAGCCAGGACAGTCACGCGGCACCCGACCGCGCAGTGGACGGCGCAGCAGCTCCGTGAGGCCACGCCCTTCGGCGCCGGACTCCAGTTCATCATCCGCGACAACGACGGCAAGTTCGGCGCCGACTTCGGTCGCGCCGCGGCCGGTGCCGGCGTCCACGTTCTTCGGACGGCGGTCCAAGCTCCGCTCATGAATTCTGTTTGCGAGCGGTTTCTCGGGAGCGTCCGGCGCGACTGTCTCGATCACATCGTGATCCTAGGCGAGCGGCACA
>Ga0207933_1000469_pt1 | contig 39502 bp, 41 predicted proteins | sample NGESurdeep092012_4_FD_184488 | JGI IMG/M metagenome (GOLD analysis project Ga0207933, IMG submission 184488) | Arctic peat soil microbial communities from Barrow, Alaska - NGEE Surface sample F53-3 deep-092012 (SPAdes) | ecosystem: Environmental > Terrestrial > Soil > Wetlands > Peat ... | reverse complement strand
GCCTGCGGCGGTCCCGGCGCCAGGACCTGCGCCGGGGCCTGACGTCTGAGGGACCACATCGCGATGACGTGCTGGTCACCATCCAGGGTCGCGATGCCCGAGCCTATTCCTCCCAGGGACAGCAGCGTACCGCCGCCATCAGCATCAAACTGGCGGAGGCGGAGTGGGTCGAGGCCAGCTCCGGGGAGCCCCCCGTGCTTCTGCTTGACGACCTCCTTTCCGAGCTCGACGGTTCTCGCCGCCGGGCTCTGCTGGAGCGTCTGGGGCGGCCTGGCCAGGTGATCATCACCTCCGTCGAGGCAGATGCCTTCACCGCATTCAACGCCGCCCGTTCGGTGGTGCGCCGCATCGAGGCGGGCAGGATTCTGGACGATGGATAGGCTCGGATCACTGCTGGTTCGGGTCATCCAGCGCCAGCCCGGTTCGCAGCTGGTTTTCGCCTCCCGGGCGAGGCAGATCTTCCTCGAACTGCTGGGCCCGGAGCTCGCGGCGGAGGTGGACGCCATCGACCAGCGCAACGGGATCCTTTTCGTCGTCACTCGGAATCCCTCCCTGGCTCATCAACTGCGCCTGGATACCCCGACCCTCCTGCAGCGTCTGAACGATCTTTTGGAGGGCTCCAAAAAGGTGCGGGCGGTGAAGGTTCAGACCGGCGGCCGGACCCGACCCTGAAACTGTCCCTCAGTCAGGAGCAGCGGGAGGCGCTGGAGCCGCTGGATGGCGCGGTCCGCATCGTGGCGGGGGCCGGAACCGGCAAGACGGCGGTGATCGCGGAACGATACCGTCGCCTGGTTCGCCGGGGAGAAGACCCCGGACGGATCCTGGTTCTGACCTTCACCGAACGGGCGGCGTCCGAGATGAGAGAGCGCATCCGCGCCCGGTCGGGCCTCGATAACCCGCCCAACGTGGGCACCTTCCACGCCCTGGCACTGGCCTGGCTACGGCAGGAATTCAAGCATTCGGGACTCAATCCCGGATTCCAAATCCTGCGCGGACCGGATCGCTGGATCTTCATGCGTGAACTGATGTGGGAGCTGGCCGATCCCGGATTGGCGGCCGATGAGCGTCCAGACGACCAGGTGGCGCCGATCCTCCGATTTCAGGAGCGCATGAAACAGGAGTTGATCCCGCTCGGAGCCCTCTCGGCGTGGGCGGCCCGGATCGTCGATGTCGACCGGCGGCGACGCTATGAGGCTGTTGCCCATCTGCTCCGGGTCCACGCCGAGCGAACCCGCCGTCGCGGCCTGCTGGACTTCGACGACCTGCTGGTCTTCGCTCTGCGCATACTGCAGCGCCAGGAGGCGGTGCGGAGACGATTCGCCGAGCGCTATCGGTGGATCATGGTCGACGAATACCAGGACACCAACCTGGCTCAGGAGAGGCTCGTTGAATTGATCTCCTCCCCGCTCCACAACGTTTGCGTGGTTGGCGATGACGACCAGAGCATCTACCGCTTCCGGGGCGCATCGCGGGCGAATCTGGAACGATTCCTGAACCTGTTCCCCGCCTGCGTGACCAGGACCCTGGGAGTCAACCGGCGGAGCGCCGAGCCCGTGGTGGCGGCCGCCCGCCAGCTCATCGAGCACGATTCCGAGCGTCTGGTCAAGAACCTGGGTGCCCTCCGGACCGGCGCCAAGACGGGCGATGGCGTCTTCGTCTGGCGTTGCGCGACGGCTGAGACCGAGGCCCGGGCGGTGGCGGCGGAGATAGAGCGCCTGGTCGATACCGGAAGCGATCCGGCCAAAATCGCGGTCCTGGTCCGAACGCACGCGCTCGCGGACCCGATCGTCAGGGCGTTGCTGCAGGCCGGGATCCCAGTCGTGCACTGGTCTGGGCGAGGCTTCTACCAGCGGGCCGAGGTCCGCGATCTGATCTGTTACCTGCGCCTTCTCAACAACCCCAGAGATGTCCTGGCGGCGGCCCGCCTGGTTCAGCGCCCGCCCCTGTCGCTGCCGCTGGAGGAGGCCTGGCCGCACCTCGAGGGCGGGCGCAGCCAGGACCGGGATTGCCTGCGGGCGCTGACGGCGTGGAGTCCAACCCAGCCCTGGGCGCTGACTCTGATCGATTTGGCGGGGTCGATCGCCCAGCTCGGAGTTCAAGACCTCTTTTTCGAGCTCATGAACCGCACCGCCTACGCGGATGGGGCCGTTGCCGCCGCGCCGAGCCGCATCGAGGCGGATCTGGTGGCGGCCGCCATCAGCCGTTTCGGAGAGCTGGTGGACGAGTGGTGCGAGGGCAACGTCGATCATTCCCTCCATCGCTTCATGGAGCACCTGGAGCTGGTTCTCACCTCGGGCGTGGACGAGGAGCGAATGCCCGTCGAGTCCGATCGAGCGGTTCAGGTGCTCAGCATCCATCAAGCCAAGGGCCTGGAGTTCGATGCCGTGTTCGTACCCTCGCTGGTTGAGGGCCGTCTGCCGCAGCCCCGCCGGTCGGAGGACTTCGAGTTGCCCGGCCAGCTGTCCGATCCGACCCTGCGCGGCAGACAGGACCACCTGGCGGAGGAACGCCGCCTGCTCTATGTCGCCATGACCCGGGCCCGCCACCGCCTCTACCTCAGCTTCGCCGAACGCTATCTGGGGGCGCGGAAATGGGCGCCGTCCCGCTTCCTGGGCGAAATGGGTGAGGTGGCAATCGAGGACGTGGGTGGCGATGGCTCGGCGGCGGCCGAGTCGCCCGCCGCCGGACCGGCCGGCCTCGGCGAGGGAGCGCGACTGTCCTTTTCGTCCATCAGCGCCTACCGCGACTGTCCTCGCCGCTACTGGTATCGGTATCAGCTGCGGCTGCCCGAGCCCGCCACCGTCGAGGCTCAGCTGGGCAACGTAGTCCACCGTGCACTGATGCGCGCAGGGAGGCTACGTGAGGCCCACCAGCCGGTCTCAACCGCCCGCTTGCGCAGCCTCTATGAATCGTCCTGGGCGGAGGAGGATCTGACCGATCCACGGCGCCAGCGGGCCCTCCGCAGGCTGGGCTGGGAGCAGCTGCGGGCCTGGCGCGAGGCGGGGGGACTGGAGGGCTCGCCTGCCTACGTCGAGCAGCGCTTCAGCGCCGAGATGGACGGCTGGGAGCTGCACGGGGCCATCGACCGCGTCGACCGGGGCACCGCCGGGTCGGACGAGGGCTGGACCATAACCGACTTCAAAACCGGGAGCCAGATTCCCGCCAGCCGTCTTCGACGAGATCTCCAACTCGCGCTGTACGCGCTCGGGGCACGAGTCGGGCTGGGGCTGATCGGGCCCCTGGAGCTCCAAATTGTCTACCTGCGAGACTCCCATCGGGTCCTGATCGAAGCCGACAGCGAGCTCTTGGACAATGCCCGCGCGGTCGGTGCGGAGGTGGTCCAAGCGATATCCCGAGGCGATTTCGGAGCCCGTCCCGAGCCCCGCCGCTGCCGACTCTGCGCCTACCGGATGGTCTGTCCCGACGCCCTCTGAGCGAGGGCCAGATCCAGGCAACGGCGGGCGATGTCGAGGGCGGCTCCCGCTCTGACCATTCCGGCGGTCTTCTCGACCATGCGCTCCAGGGCGGCGCCCCGATCTTGCAGCATCCCCTCCAGAGCGGACCGCAGCTGACCGGAGCGCGGCACGTAGATGCCCGCCCCCGAGCTTGTCACGAAGCCCACGTTGGCGGTCTCCTGGCCGGGCAGGTATCCGGTTAGGAGCAGCGGTAATCCGCTCGCCAGGGCTTCACAGATGGCACCTGGCCCCGCCTTGGTGACGACCACGTCGCTGGCCCGCATGAGCTCTGCCATGTTGTCCACAAAGCCCTTGATGAGCGGCCGGGTCCCCAATTCCAATCCCTGGAGGCGTTCCCGAAGTCTCCGGTTGCGTCCGCAGACGACGATCAGCTGCCAGGGATGGACATCCCCCGCCAACTCGCGGACCTGGGTCAGAATTCGGCCCGCGCCCTCCCCGCCGCCGGCCACCAGGATGGTCGGAATTTGCTCGTCCAGTCCTAGCTGGCGTCGCAGGGAACCTTTCTCTCCCGGCCCGGGGGGGCGGAAGCCTAGGCCCACGGGCATGCCCAGCAAGGCCACCCGGGCCGAGTGTACACGGCGCTGGATCATCTGGTCGCGGGCCTCGCGGGTGGGGACCACGACCAGGTCGACCTGGGGGCAGGCCCAGCCGCGATGGAGGTCGACCAGGTCGGTCACCACCGTCACCTGGGCCCGGGTGCGGCCCGAGGAGCGGATGGCACGGTGGGCGACGTGATTGAGAAGGGGATGGACCGAAATGACAAGGTCGGGGTCCACCTGCAACAGGTCCTCGATCAGATTGTTCTTCACCTGGCGGCCGAAGAGGGAACGTGCGGCGGCGAATCCGGCTCTGGTGTTGGACGACCGGTAGAGCATTCCCCAGGCGACGCGGGAGCGGTTGATGATGGCTGGATAGAGTTGCGCCAGCTGTCTGACCAGGGCCGGTCCCTGCCCGATCAGGGGGTCCAGCAGTTCGATTCTGAGCGAGGGATCGATCTCGAGCAGGGCCTGGCGCAGAGCCTGGGCCGCTGCCCGGTGACCACCACCGGTGTCGGAGAAGAGGATGAGGATGGTAGCCGGTGGTCCGGCCCCCCGCGTCAGCTGCGGCCTTCCCGATCCCGTCTGGCCGCCGCCCGTCGGTCGATCCAGCGCATGTTGTAGCGCGAAAGCAGGTAGGTGAGGAAAACCATGATGGCTATGGCCACGGTGATCCAGAAGACGGTGCTCCGGGCCAGGTCTTCGGGAGTCAATCCGGCCGCGGCGCCGGCCGCGTTCTGCTGCAGGATGAAGGAGGCGACGTCCTTGATGTTCTGGGCGCTGAGGGTTCCGGCAAAGCTCGGCATGGCGGCGCTGAAACCCGGGTCACCCGAGCGGCCGGTGGTGATGGTGTGGATCAGGTAGTTGGGATCCTTGGGATTTGTGACGTGCGGCAGCTGGGTCAGGGGGTTGAGTCGGGGGCCAACGCCGCCCTCCAGGTTGGCTCCATGGCACGCGGTGCAGTTCTGGGAAAAGACGGTTGCTCCGGCGGCGGGATTACCGGGTAGCGCGGTTGAGGAGCCGGCCGCGAACACCGCCGTCAGCGTCCACGCTCCGACCAGAACGGGTAGGGCGATCGCCAGGGCGGCGGTCAATTGCCACCTTCTTCGGGCCAACATTCTCTGCTTCGAAATGTAGCAGACGCGGCCTCCGGTCCGGTGGCGGGGGGTCTGGCGGTGGAATAGCCGGGACCGGAACGGATTTAGACGCCTATGTGTGTTCGGTGGCCTCAACCCGCACCTCCACAACCCGCTTTTGCTGCCGCCGCTGGCTGGACGGGAGACCCTCCTTCCATGGCTGAGTGGGCCGATTTCTCGCCTCTGCGGGTCTCCTCGCAGCATCCGCGACTGGCCCTGGTCTGCCTCCACACCTCGCCCACCGCCGCCTTGGGCCAGAGCGCCAACGGGGGTCTCAACGTGTACGTCCGGGAGGTCTGCGCCGGCCTCAGCGATCGCGGCGTGTCGACCGACGTCTTCACTCGTGGGTTGGAGGATGGACCCATTCAGGTGGAGTCCATAGCCGATCACAGCCGAGTCATCTACCTGCCCGCCGGCCGGGCCGATCTGGACAAATACAGCTCCCTCGCCGAGGTGCCGCGCTTCGCCCGGCAGCTGCAGGGTTTCATCGACGACGCGAAGCCCGGCTACGGCGCCATCTACTCGCATTACTGGCTATCGGGAGCGGCCGTGCTGGAACTCCCACAGAGCCCCCCGATCCCCTGGTTGCACACAGCCCACACGCTGGGGCTGGTCAAGAACCGCCATCTGGCTCCGGCCACGAATCCGGAACCCGAGTTGCGCATCGAGGTCGAGCGCTCGATCGCGCGGCGGGCTGATTCACTGGTCGTCTCGACCGCGTCGGAGGGCGAGGATCTGGTCAATGAATATGGCGCCGACCCCGATCGCATCGCCATCGTCTCGCCCGGGGTCAACCTACGAACGTTCGCGCCCCTGGGGCGCGAAACCGCCCTGCGGCGCCTGGGTCGAAGCGGCCAGCGGATCATGCTGTTTGTGGGCCGGCTGGAGCGCCTCAAGGGGGTCGACATCATCCTCCGGGGATTCGCCCTGGCCGCCGACCGCCGCCATCCCTCGGCGCGGCTGGTGATCCTGGGGGAGGATTCCGAACCGGGGTCATCGAGTGAGCGTGCGCGCCTCATGCAGGTGACCCGCGAACTCGGTCTGGAGGGTCGTGCCGAATTCCTGGGGCCGGTGGATCAGTCCGAGCTGGCGGTCTGGTATGCGGCCGCAGAGGCCTGCCTCATCCCCTCCTATTCGGAGTCGTTTGGGTTGGTTGGGTTGGAGGCTCAGGCCTGTGGAACCCCCGTCATCGCCTCCAACCTGGCCGGATTCGCCACCGTCGTTCGGGACGGCGTAACCGGCTACCTGGTCGACGGTCCTGATCCCGCCGCGTACGCCCAGCGCATCGGTCGGATGCTGGGGGATCCCGAATTGTCCACCAGCATGGGGCGCCGGGGCACCATGCTCGCCCAGTGCTTCTCGTGGTCGAGGACGGTTGACTCTCTGCTCGACGGCCTGGCCGATCTGATCACGACTCAGGAGGGGGTCCAGGCGAGCGCGGCGACGGAATAGGGGAAGTCGATCGGGTCCCAATCGCTGAGTTGCCGTAGACCGGTCCCGTCGGCGTTCATCACGTAGGCTTGGCGTTCCGTCGGGTAGGCGGAGAGGGAGATGAAGGCGATCTGGTGGCCGTCGGGTGAGGCGGCCAGGGACTGGACTTGCACCGAACCCGTGGGCAGGCCGCCGGCGAGGGAGAGGATGGTCGGCGGACCCGCCAGCGGGAGCACGAAGGCCTTGGCCACGCTCCCATCAGCGGCGCGGACGGTGCCGCTGACCAGCACGTGCTGAGGATCGAGCCAGCTCGGTGTGGAGACCTCGCCCGAGGCCAGGCTGTTGACCAGGCCCGATCCGGTAAGCGATCGCACCCGGATCTGGTAGGTGTGTGGTTCAGTCCCCAGCAGGCGATAGGCGAGGGCAGAGTCGTCGGGCGCCCACGACAGCCCGTCGACCGCGCGCTGCTCCGCTTGGATCAGGTACTGGGCCCGAATGCCCGCATCCCAGCCGCGGATTTCATAATCGCGCTGGCCGTGGGTGGCGAAGTCGACGCGCCTGCCGTCGTGGCTGACCGCCGCTTCACTGACTCCGGACGCCACCTTGATGACCTGGCCATCGGGCGTCAGGACCTGCAGCTGGCCGGACGTGATGTAGGCGAATCCCAGGCCTGGAGCCAGGCCGGCGGCCCAGCTGGCGTGGAACGGGAGCGAGTCCGGGGCGTGACCCAGGGCCTGATCGACCCAGGTTCCGGCGGTGGTGTGGATGAGCAGGCTGGAACCACCCGGATTCCAGGAGAAGCCGGTCGCCGAGAGCCGATAGAGGGGCCGCGCCAGCCCCATTCCGTTGACGATTAATATGGCTCCGGACCAACCTGCGTAGCTGGGCGTGGCGGCGAATGTCAGCCATTGATGCAGGGGCCGGATGGGACCGGTGGTGAATCCCACGCTGCCCGCCTGGGCCAGCTGGTTGCCGTCAGCATCCCGGGCCGAGGATGAAATGGTGAGGTGGTAGGCCCGTTGCGGTAGCAGCAGGGCCTGAGGAATGACGACGATCGCGTTGGGGTCGCTGGCGTCCTGGCTCAACTTCAGGTCGACCCTGGGACTGATGCTGACGGCTCGGGCCAGGTCGGTAAGGTCCATGTGCCGGCTGAAGGTGAGGCTGATGTAGGCGGCGGGATCGACCCCACCGTCACCTGAGGAGGGACTCGATCCGGTCAGTGTGGGAGGGCCCTCGGTGGTGAACGCCCAGCTGTGCCGGAGACCGTTGACGGATCCCTTGGCATCGCTGTAACCACCGTCGAGAACGACCTCGTAGGCGGTCTGAGTATGCAGGGTGGCGTGGTTGTAGACCAGGGTGCGGTCGTCGGGCCAGGTCACCTTCCCGTGCCCGGCGGGCGAGAGGTGAAACCTCGATACCACCGAAGCCTCGTTCATGGGCCGGTCGAATACGATCCGGACCGCCTGGTTGGTGCGCACCGCGTGCGCTCCCCGGGAGGGGGAGATCTGAACGATCTGGGGCGTACTCCCACAGGCTCCCAGCAGCATCGCCACCAGCAGGGCGAGGGTCAGCCGCGCTGGGCCCTGGATTCGCCTAGTGAAGATCGCTGTAGAGCCGGTTCCTCAAATCGCTAGCCAGCGCCTCAAGTCGGGAGGAGTCCACGAATAGGATGGAGATGGTCGGAATCTGTGCGATCGCCTCCTCCAGCCCCATTTGATTTCGATCAGCCCCGGCCAGAACGTCCTTGACCTTGCGCGATCGGTTGCCGAGGGCCTCGTCGGTGAGCACCTGCAGATCCGCCACAATCGCCTCCCAATCGACCGCTCTGGAAGCCCCCTTCGGCAATCCGGGGTTGACCGGTAGATCCAGCGTGGGCAGCATCTGGGTCGGCAGCAGCGGCGGCGGGGACACGCTCCCAGCCACGGGCGGACTCGGGAGCGGGGCCGGATCGAGCGGCCGGGGAGTCGGCGGCGACGGAGAGGCGCTGGGTTGCGACGGAGAGGCGCTGGGTTGCGACGGAGAAGCGCTGGGTTGCGCCGCCGGCGGCCGTGGCGGGGAGCGCCGGATGCCGACCACCTCGTCGACGTCGAGGGGGCTGATGCGGGTATCGCCCTCGGTCTTGACTTCGATCATCGCGCCGGCCTCTTGACACAGCGCCAGCACGCCGTCGGCGACGTCGGAGATCTCACGCGACTGACTGGTGTAGGCACCAGCCAGGCGGCCCTGGTCGAGGATGATCACGCCAGTTCCGGCCGACCCTCGCACCATGACACTTCCCGACAGTCGCTTTTCCTCCAGGTATCGAAGCAGGGCGCCCATGTCGACCCAGGCGGCGTAGAGCTCGGTGTAGAGGGGGCGGGCGACGGTCAACTGATGGAGTCCGTCCACCAGTTCGGGCGACAGGCTGACGACGTCCAAAACGCCGTGGCCGTGCGTGACCTCGTCATTGAACTCGTGCAGGGCCTGACGGCCGAGCAAGACGTTGGGCTCCACACCCGCGTCGTAGACGCATTCCAGCGCCACTCCTTCGCGGAAGAAGATGAGTCCGGCGGCGTCCTCCGTCAGGAGACGAACATAGCCGGTGTAAGACTCGCGCTCAAGGGTCGTGATCAGCCTCGGGAAGTCCACGAAAGAGGTTTTGAGGGAGTCGTAGAGGACCTGACCGGCGGGAACCGGAATCGGCTCTCGTCCGTGTTTGGGCTGGGGCCGGTGTTTGACTCCACGCGGGATGTCCTCGCCGGCGGATGACGGATCGGGCCGGGGCGCGATCACCGCCGCCGCGACCGGAGCGGGGGGCGGCTCGGGGGCGCGGGGTGGGGCCGCCCAGGTGACCGCCACGGGTTCTGGTTCCGCCGGGCCCGCCATGGACGCCGGAGAGGGGGAGTTGCCGTTGCTCGCCGCTCGTGCCACCAACTCGGACACGCTGGACCGAACGCTCTCCTCATCCGGCAGCTTGGCCTTGGGGTCAAAGTCAAAGGCACCGTCGTTCCAGGAGAGCGCGCCCAGAACCACGTCGTCACCGCTCTGGCCCTCGGCGGTGGCGTGGATGAGGCTGCCGAAGACGAAGTAGAGTGTTGCCGCCCGGGAGTCGCGGGCAAGGGTCAGCGTACCGGTGGCGCGCTCCAACTGCGCCTCCTCCAAGAGGGACCTTAGGTCGGTTTCGGCGAGTGAGCCTTTGGCTTGCAAGGACGAGTCTCCAATGAGGCGCCAGAACAGTCTGGTGATACCAGCGCTTACAGCTAGTATAGACAGCACACGATGCCTCGGCTCCCCAATCAGCGCCGAGCTAACTCGGCGCTGCCGTCGATGATCTGAGGCGTTGGCGTCCAACCCCTGGGATGAGAGCCTGCGTTCGGTCTCGCCCTCGCCCTCCCTGCTCCAATCCTGGGGCTACGGCGAGGTTCAGCGGGGTGAGGGCTGGCGGGTGGAGCGGATCGAGCTGCCGGGAACCGCCGCCACCGTGCTGTTGCGTGGCCCGGGCCGCTTTTCGTGGGCCTATGTGCCTCGCGGCCCGGTCCCCTGCGATGAGGCCGGTCTGCGTGCTCTGATCGTCTGGGCCCAGGAGCGCCGTCTGGCGGGGCTGCGCGTCGAGCCCGACGCGGGACCGAACATGCGCGGGGTACTGCAGGAGCTGGGCTTCCGCTCCTGCCCCGGGCTGCACCCTGAGACGACTCTGGTGGTGCCCCTCCAGGAGGAGCAGGAGATGCTGGCCGGCCTTCGTCCCAAGCACCGGTACAACATTCGCCTGGCGGCTCGCCGAGGGGTCGAGGTGACCGAGGACGATGACGTGGAGGAGCTCGTCCGCCAGTCCCTCGGCACCGCCCGGCGGCAGCGCATCAGTGTCCCCTCCGCCGCTGCCTACCGGCGGCGCCTGCGTCACCTCGAGTGGTGCCGAATCTACGTCGCCCACTTCCAAGGAGAGGCCCTGGCCGCGGTCATGGTGGCTCGTTTTGGACCGCACGCCTACTACCTCTTCGGCGGCTCGAGCGGGAAGCACCGAGACCTGATGCCCAGCTACGCGTTGCAATGGCGGGCGATGCGCGATGCGCGCCAGGCAGGATGCACCGACTACGACCTCTGGGGCGTTCCGCCCGGTCCCGACCAATCCCACCAGTGGGCCGGACTGTGGCAGTTCAAAACCGGGTTCGGAGGATCCATGGTCGAGTACTGCGGGGCCTTTGAACGCGTCCTCGATCCGTCGGCAGCACGCGTCGCCGCGCTGAGTGCGCCGGCCTATCGGATCGGAACCCACCTCAGACCTGGACGATTGTTAAGAGTTGCGAATAAAGCTTAAGTTCGACTAAAATCGTCGTGGCCATGGAAAACGCGCGCCATCTGGTCGAGCCCTCGATCCGACGGGTGCTCATCATCGACCCGGACGCCGCCGCCCGCCGCGAGCTGAGACGCGGCTGCGAGCAGCAGGCCTACCAGGTGAGCGAGGCGGGAGACGGACAGATGGCCCTCTCGCGCTTCCAGGAAACGCCACCCAACATCGTCCTCCTGGAGTCGACGCTACCCGGCGGCTCCGGTCTTGACCTATGCCGCGAACTGCGTCGCCTGGACGCCCGGGTGCCGATCATCGTCATGAGCCAGCAATCCGAGGAGATCGAGGTGGTGGTGGCTCTGGAGGTGGGCGCCGACGACTATGTGACGAAGCCGATCCGGGTCCGGGAACTGCTTGCGCGGATGGCGGCCCACCTGCGCAAGGCACAATCCGACGGGGTCGGCCTGGGGCGCGGACGGATGGCGTTCGGCGACCTCCAAATCGACGTCAACGAGCGCCGGGCCCAGCGCCGGACGGGAGCCGGAGATGGCGATGACTGGCAGGAGGTGGATCTCACCCACACCGAGTTCGACCTGCTCGCCTATCTGGCCGCCAACGCCGGGCGCGTGTTGAGCCGGGAGCGGATCCTCAACACGATCTGGGGTTACGACTACCCGATTGAGACCCGGGTCATCGACGTCCACGTGCGCAACCTGAGGAAAAAGGTCGAGGTTGATCCCTCCCGGCCCGCCCACATCCTGGCCGTACCCGGGATCGGCTATCGCTTCACCAATCCGACTGGCTGACTCCCAGTTCGCGCAGCGCGTCGAGAACGAAGTCCCGCTGTCGCAGGGCGGGGTGCGGGATCTCCAAGTCCGCTTCCTGGATCCGCTGCCGCCCGAAGAGAAGGATGTCGACGTCGATCTCGCGCGGTCCCCAGCGATAGGTGGTGGACCTTCCCCCCTCCTTCTCCACCGCCTTGGCCGCCACCAGCAGCTCGCGCGCGCTGCCCGGCCATTCGATCTCCAGCACCTGATTCAAGAATCGAGGCTGGTCGGCAGGGCCCCAGGGCTCCGTCTCCCGGATGCTGCCCGCCCTCAGGAGCCGGGCTCCCTGCGCCAGGAGCGCGGCTCGGGCCGCCTCCAAGTGATCCTCGCGCGGGCCCAGGTTGGATCCCAGGCCGATATAGGCCACGGCCGCTGTCAGGGGCCGCATTGCCTCCGCCACCCTGGCGACCATTGCCATCTGGGCCACGTCGTGGACCCGGATCCAATCCGCTCCGTTCAGGATGGAGGCGGTCACCGCCGCCGCCGTGCCCCAGATGCGGTCGGACATCTGCTGGCCGAAGAGAGTTCCGAGAAAACTCTTGCGCGACACCCCAACCAGGATCGGGCACCCCAGGGAGCGCAATTCCGGCAGCCGCCGCAGCAGCCACAGCCCCTGCGCGGCGGTCTTGCCGAATCCAATCCCGGGGTCGACGATCAGGCGTCCGCGGTCCATCCCAGCCGCCAGCGCCTCATTCACGGCGCCGCCGAGGTGGCGCTTCACCGCCTCGATCGGATTCTCGGCGTAGACGTGTCCGATCTGGTTGTGCATGAGGACCAGGTCGATTCCTCCCTGGGCCGCCAATCGGGCCAGGCCGGGCGAGCGCTGCAGGCCCCAGACGTCGTTCACCATCGTCGCCCCGGCCGCCACCGCCGCCTCGGCGACGTAGAGCTTGCTGGTGTCCACCGAGACCCTGTAACCCTCCTCCGCCAGGGCCCGTATGACCGGCTCCACTCGCCTCCGTTCCTCTTTGGCGTCGACCGGTGTATGACCCGGCCGAGTGGACTCGCCACCGACGTCGATGACGGTCGCTCCCGTCCGCCCCATCTCCCGCCCGCGTTCGATCGCGCCTTCGGCATCGAGCCCGTCGCCGCTGAACGAATCGGGGGTGACGTTGACGATGCCCATGACCCGGACGCTGCCCATGGCCACAGTATGCTCAGGCCTGCAATGAGGCTGTCCGAGCTGGCCCGGGGGGTCCCCGGTGCGGCGGTTCGAAGGGGCCCCGACTACGAGGTGGAGCGGGTCCTTCAGGACTCCCGCGAGGCGCGGCCGGGCGACCTTTTCGTGGCCCTCAAGGGCATCACCGTCGACGGCCACGATTTTGCCGCCCGGGCCGCCCAGCAGGGGGCGGCGGTGGCGCTGGAACGGGATCTGGAGTTGGGGGACGAGACCGCGGTCCTGCATCTCGACAGGAGCCGCTGGGGGTTGGGGGAGCTTGCCGCCGAGCTGGTCGGGCGTCCGGCTCGGACCCTGCGTATGGCCGGTGTCACCGGCACCGACGGCAAGACCACCACCACCCACCTCGCCGCCCACGTCCTGAACGGCTCGGGAATTGAGGCCGGGTACCTCAGCACCATCGACTTCGGGCTCGGCGCCAGCACCCGACACAATCTCTCCGGACACACCACCATCGAATCGCCCGCCCTGCAGCAGATGCTGGCCGGAATGCGCGAGGGGGGGGCGCGCGCGGCCGTCGTCGAGGCCACATCGCACGCTCTCGTCCAGGACCGCGTGGCGGCCTGCGACTTTGACGTCGCGGCGGTGACCAACATCGGCCTTGACCACCTCGACTACCACCACACCTGGGCGGCGTATGCGGCCGCCAAGGCTGGGTTGCTGGAGCTGGCTGCGGGCTCGTACGCCAAGGGCCTGCCCAAGACCGCGGTCATCAACCGCGACGACGCCGGCCACGAGACGCTCGCCCGCATTCCAATTGAGCGCCGCTGGACCTATTCGCTGCTTCACCCCGGGGCCGACCTGAGCGCCGACCAAGTGCGCGAATTTGAGGGCGGGTCGAGCTTCAGGCTGCACACCCCAGTGGGCAGCGCTCGGGTCGACCTGCGCCTGCCAGCCCGCTTCAACATCTACAACGCACTCTGCGCGGCCGGTGTCGGCCTGGCCCTGGGCGCCGATCTGGATGCCGTCGCCCAGGGCCTCTCCAGCTTTCCCGGCCTGCCCGGCCGCCTGGAACCGGTGGCGGTAGGCCAGCCCTTTCGGGTCCTGATCGATTTCGCCCATTCGGCGGGCGCCCTGGCCAGCGCCCTGGCTGAGGTTCGACGCTTCGCGCCGGGCCGGCTACTGCTTGTTTTCGGCGCCAGCGGTCGGGCCGATCACGACCGGCCCGGAATGGGGCGGGCGGCCGCTCAGGGCTCGGATTTCTTCGTCATCACCACCGACGATCCGGTCCACGAGGATCCGGTTGAGATCGCCCGTCAGGTCCAGGCCGGGGTCGGCGATCGCGAGCCGGGAAAGGATTTCGAGGTCATCCTCGACCGGCGGCGGGCGATTCGCCGCGCCCTGGCTCTGGCCCGGCCCGCAGACACCGTGCTGCTGGCTGGCAAGGGCCACGAGCAGAGCATGAACTTCGGCTCGCGCCGGGAGGCTTGGGATGAGCGAGCCGAGGTCGAGGCAGCCCTTCGGGAAATGGGATTCGCCTAGATTGACGCCGCCGGACGCTGCGGAGGGCGGGAGCCGCCCCCCACCATGCGTATGATCTCGACCCTGTCGCCGGTCTTGAACTCGGTGCTCGAATAGCCGTCGCGGGGGAGAATCTGGCCGTTGAGTTCGACCGCCAGCGAGTTCGGGTTGGCGCCGATCTGGCCCAGGTAGGCGAGGATCGAGAGCGGAGCCTCGAGGTCGACCTGGTGGCCGTTGACCTGCAGCCGGATCATTGTTGAAAGGCGCCGATCGCGGCCAGGCCACGGGCGCCCTGGGCGACACAGGCGGAGACCGAATCAAGATCCAGGCCCCCGATGGCGACCACCGGGATGGAGACCGCGCGAGCGATGGTGCCGAGGCGGTCCAGGCCCTGAGCGGGGACACCGGGGTGGGACACCGAAGCCCGCACCGGCCCGAAGAGCAGGAAGTCGGCACCCTCTTGCTCCGCCTCTTTGGCCCCGGCCAGGGAATGGACCGACCGGCCGATCACCGCCCGTCCCAGCAGGCTTCGCGCCGCTCCCGGCGGTAGTCCGGCCTCGGGTAGGTTGACGCCATCCGCCCCCACCGCCAGGGCCACGTCTACCCGATCGGAGATGAGGAGCGGCAGGTCGAACGCGCTCCGCAGCATTCCGGCCTCGATCTCCACCCGGCGCCCGGTGCAGCCGGGCATGCGCAACAGCAGGCTGTTGGCCCCTGCCCGCGCCGCCCGCTCCGCATCCTCCCCGCTCGCCACGACGGCGAGGAGAATGGGCCTCAGATCTAGGATCGAGGCGACACCCCCGCCACCGGCGAACTGGCGGAAGCGTGCCCGGCGGGGGCGATGCGCCCGGCCAGAAAGGACCGGCGGCCGGCCTCCACTCCCAGCGCCATGGCTTCGGCCATGAGAACCGGCTTGCCGGCTAAAGCGATGGCACTGTTGACCAGCACCGCGTCGGCCCCCAGTTCCATCGCCAGGGCGGCGTCTGAGGGGCTGCCAATTCCGGCGTCAACCACGACCGGCACACTGGCGTTGGCGATGATCATCTCCAGCTGGCGGAGGGTGGTGAGGCCCTGCCCGGAACCGATCGGCGAGCCCAGCGGCATGACCGTCGCGCAACCGACCGCCTCCAGGCGGCCGGCGAGAATCGGGTCCGCGTTGAGGTAGGGGAGGACGGTGAACCCCTCCTTGACCAACTGTTCGGCCGCCGTCAGCGTTTCAATTGGGTCGGGCAGGAGGTATCGGGGATCGGGGATGACCTCCAGCTTGACCCAGTCCGACAGCCCCATGGAGCGGGCCAGCCGGGCGATCCGGATCGCCTCTTCGGCGGTCCGACAGCCGGCGGTGTTGGGCAGGATGCGATAACGCTTCCAGTCCACCACGTCCAAGATCGTCTTCTGGTCGGGGTGATCCAGATCGAGGCGGCGCAGGGCGACGGTGACCAACTCCGTGCCCGAGGCCTCCAGGGCCGCCAGCATCTCTTCGTCGCTGCGGTAGCGCCCGGTACCGATGAACAGTCGCGACCGTAGCGTCACCCCCGCCACCACCAGGGATTCAGCCAAAACCGAAGCCGCAGTCCCCATGGCCACAGTCTAGGAGCCTTGCCCAGCCGGGGTCCAAACCTCAGCTCAGCGGGCGCTTCAAGGCGATTCCGGGTCGGCGGGGAAATCGATCCGGGGTGGGTTCGAGCTTGGTCACGATGACGACGCTGCCGCGCTCGCGCAGCCCGCTCGGGGCTGGCACCCGAACCGGTTCGTCTCCGCCCAGTCGACGGGCGACGCTGCCGGTGGGGGCGAGTCCGGAGGTCATCAGCAGCGCCCGGCCGCCCGGCCTGACCAGCGGCAGGCAGAGTTCGGCTGCCACCGCGGGCCCGGCCAGAGCCCGGCAGCAGACGGCGTCGAAGGCGTCGCGAAGCGGGCTCCGGGCGACAATCTCAGCCCTCTCGGCGATCACCGTCACACCGCTCAATTCCAGGCGCGCCACGGTGGCCACGAGGAAGGCCGCCTTGCTCTGGTCCGATTCGATAAGGGTGAGGTCGAGCCGCGGCAGCATGATCTTGAGTGGGATGCCCGGCATTCCGCCCCCCGAGCCGACGTCGGCCACCTTGTCATGGGCCTCGATATGTCTCAGCAGCACCAAGCAGTCGCTGACCAGCGGCTCGGCGGCCTCGGCGCGGCTGACCAGCCCGGGCCAGGCCTTGAGCAGCCGGGCGTACTCCACCAGCATAGAATTCATGGCATGCCGATCTATGAGTATCGCTGCGAGGCCTGTTCAAGCCAGTTCGACGTTCTGACCGGCTTCGACAACCGCCAAGAGGCCGGTGTCTGTCCGGTCTGCGCGTCGGCGCGCACCACGGTTCAGGTTTCCACCTTTGCGGCCGCCATGGGGTCCAACTCGGAGTTCGCGATGGACGCTGGTGGAGGCGGATGCGCGTGCGGCGGAGCTTGCAGTTGCTCGGGCGGCAGCTGACCCGGCGCTGATGCTGCTCCCGGTCACCTACCGGGCAGGCGAAGGTGGCGCCATGGAGGTCGGCGGTTGCGATCTGGCCGATCTGGCCCGGCGCTACGGCACCCCTCTCTATGTCTACGACGAGGAGACCGCGGTCGGCCTGGCGCGCGAATTCGTGCTGGCCATGGGGGCCAGGGGATCGGTTCTTTACTCCGCCAAGGCCTTCTATTCGCCCGCTTTCCTGGCCCTCTTGAGGGGTACCGGCGTGGGCGTGGAGGTGGCCTCGGGCGGGGAGCTGCATCTGGCCCTGGCGGCAGGCTTCACGGGCGACCAGATCCACGTTCTGGGCAACAACAAGAGTCGCGAGGAGATCGAGGCGGCGTACTCCGCCGGGGCCACGCTGGTCATCGACGGCGCCCACGAGTTCGATCTCATCACGTCGGTGGTCAGGGCTCCGGAGCGGATCCGCTGTGAGATCCGCGTCTCGCCCGGCATCTCCGCCCGAACCCACCAATTCATCGCCACCGGGCAGCTGGATTCCAAGTTCGGCTTCGCTCTGGAGGGGGGCGCCGCCTACCAGGCCGCCCGCCTCGCCCTCGCCCACCCTGACATCGATTTGGTGGGGCTGCACTCGCACATCGGCTCCCAGATCTCTGATCTGGGCGGCCATCAGGCAGCCCTGGAGGCGGTTCTCGACCTCGCCGCCCAGCTCCGCCGCGATGCAGCCTGGTTCATGCCTCAGATCAGTGCCGGTGGCGGGCTCGCCATCGCCCAGCGCGAGGAGGAGGCTCCGCCCACACCCACCGAGTTCGTGACCGCGCTGCTCGATTGGTTGGCGTCGGGGGCTAGGCGTCGGGGGCTGGACCAGCCCCTCCTGCTGGTGGAACCGGGACGCGCCATCGCCGGTCCGGCGGGCGTGGCCGTGTACACGGTCGGGGCCATCAAGGACGTGCCCGGCATTCGCCGCTACGTGGCCGTGGATGGGGGCATGGGTGACAACCTTCGGCCCAAGCTCTACGGCGCACGCTACCAGCCGATGGCGGTGAAGGCGCCCGGGGCGGAGGCCACGGCAAAGGTCACCATCGTCGGCAAGTACTGCGAATCCACCGACGTGCTGGCCACCGACGAACCGATGCCAAACCTGGAAATCGGAGATCTGATCTGCTTTCCCGCCGCAGGCGCCTACCAGATGTCCATGGCCTCCAACTACAACGGCCTGCCGAGACCGGCGGTGGTGCTGGTCAAGGACGGGAAGTCGCGTCTCATGAGACGGCGGGAGACCGCCTCTGATCTGCTGCGGAGCGAGATCTTCTAGGCTCGAAGGGCGGCCCCGAAGACGGTGTCGGGAGCCGGTCTCTAACGATCTTGGGACGAGGAGGGCTGATCCAGCCAGCCGCCGCTGCCGCCGCGGCGCACCGCGACCAGCCCGGCCAGGATGGAGAGCGCAATTTCGCTCGCCTCCGCACCGCCCAGGGCCAAGCCCACCGGGCTGCGCACCAGGGCCGTGGGCAGGTCGGCGGGCAGGCTCCGCAGCCGTGGTTGAACGTGTCTTCTGCTCCCCATGAGGCCCACGAATCGCAGCCTTTGCGGGCTCCCCAGGAGACGTTCCAGCAGGTCTTGGATGTGGTCCGCATCATGGTCGGTGAAGACGACGTACAGATCCCTCGAGCCGAGTGCATCGAGGTCGTCCGCGCTCTCCAGCAGGGGGGTCTGGTCAAACCCGGTCGGGCGTGGGGCTCGGGGGTCAAAAAGGTGGCACGAAAAGCCCAGTTCCGGTGCCCACTTCAGGAGATGAGCCGCGACAGGAGTGGCGGTCACCACCAGCAGATGCGGGCGCCCGGGGTAGGCCTCGAGGTAGACGTCGATCTCGCCCAGATCGTGGTGCAGGCGGCGCAGGGCGGTGGCCCCAGAATCCATCAGGGCGCCCACCGCCACCTGCGCGGCGGCGTCGAACTCGGCGCAGCCGAGAGTCCCAGCGATGGGTCCGCGGCGATCCATCAAGAGTTTGGCCCCGGCTCTGGAGGGCGGATCTCGATCGAGCTGAATGACCGTGGCCATTACCACCTCGTCCCCCCGCTCCAGCCGGCGCGCAAGTTCCAGTTCAGCCTCGGCCATGCCTCAGGGCGACCTCCATGATCTCGATCGCTCTATCCACCTCGTCCACCCTCGTGTCCCAGCCCACGCTGAGGCGCAGGCTGGCCCCTGCCTCCCGCAATGAATATCCCATGGCCAGGAGCACGTGTGAGGGATCGAGTGAGCCCGATGCGCAGGCGGAGCCACTCGAGGCGGCAATTCCGGCCAGGTCCAATGCCAGCACCAGGTCCTCGCCGAGCCCATCGGCAAAGCAGGCACTGGCGTGGTTGGGCAGGCGCTCGGGGGCTCCGGTCAGCACACCTCCAGCCCGGACCAGCGCCTGCCCCAGGCGGCAGACGAGCCCGGCGGCGTCGGCGCTGTGCAACTCCCGGTCGCGGGCACAAAGTTCGAGCGCCGCCGACATGGCCGCAGCCGTCGCTGGATCCTCCCGCCCGGCCACCCGGCCGAATTCCTGTGGTCCTCCAAACCAGAGCGGGTCGAGTCGCACCGCAGGCGCAGCAAAGAGGAGTCCGCCGCCTCCCGCCCCCGACTTGGTCCCCGAGAACGATGCCAGATCACAGATCTCGAGCGGAGGGCGTAACCACCTCGGACCCTGGCACGCATCGAGGTGGAAGAGAGCGCCCAACCGGTGGGCCCGCTCAGCGGTCTCCGACACCGGCTGGAGGCTGCCGACCTCGTTGTTGGCCATGCCCAGGGACACCAACCCGGCGTCCGCCGGCATCGCCTCCGGATCAGCCCGGCCGAGCCGATCTGGGCCCAGCAGGTGGACCCGCACCCCTTCCAGCTGAAGCTGCCGGGCGGCCCCCAGCACGGACTGGTGCTCGTGGGTCCAGGTGACCAGTGAACGCCCCGGGGCCAGCCTGCGGCCGGCACCCAGCAGGGCCAGGTTCACCGCCTGGGTGCCCGAGGCGCAAAAGGCTAGATCCTGAGGCTGGGCCCCGAGGGCCCGGGCGGCGCGGTCGCGGGCAGCATCCATGGCCGCGCGTGCTGCCCGGCCCTCCCGATGGGGACTGGAGGGGTTGGCCCAGGGTGTCGCTGCCACCGCGTCGCGGACCTCCTGACCGACCGGGGCCGAGCCCGCGTCGTCGAGGTAGATGCGGTCCACCGGCGAGGCTCTAGCCCGGATCAGCCGACCCGTTCTGGAACAGATCGGATACGCCACCGTCCCAATCACGAAGGCGGAGATGCACATCCAACAACTCGTCGGGCTCGATCGCGGCGGCGGATCGGCGGGCCTCGGACCGAGCTTGGTGGCCCCGACCCGCAGGCCGGTTGGGGTCGAAATTAGCCTCCGGCCCGAGCTGGCTGGGGCCCCGTATCAGGGAGCGGGGCAGAATGGGCTCGTCCACGCGGTCTGGATCCTCGGACTGGACAACCAGCACCACCTGAAACTGGACCTGGCAGCCGGCACAGGTGACCTGAATGGTGTGGCGGTCGCGGATCTGGCTCAGCAACTCGAGTTCGCAACCTTCGAGATTGCGACTGCACACCGGACAGTCGTAGTAGCGGGCCCGCTCGCGAATGAAGTCGATGAACCTCATCGGGCCTAATGGTACCCGCGCCGGCCGCCCCGGCTGGCCTCGATCCCGGCGCGTGGCGGTAGGCTGCGAGCGGAGTCACCCTACAATCGCGCTGGTGGCGGGCGCGCACGGTCGAACGGATACCCTCCTTTTGGCCGCCGTCCGGGGCTGATGAACAGGGTCCTGAGTCGACTTCTGGCGGGCGAGATCACCGAGGCCGAGGCCGAGGCTGAGTTGCGTCTGGTCCAACTCGAGGAGTTGGAGGGCGCGGCCCGCCTTGATCTCGGCCGCAGCGTCCGCCGCGGCCTGCCCGAGGTGGTTCTGGCGGCTGGGAAATCGCCCGCTGAGGTGGCCCGGCTGGCGGTGGTTTTAGCCCAGGAGCAGGGCCAGGGCCTGGTTTCCCGGGTCTCCGCCGAGCACCGGGCGGCGATCGCTTCCGGGGCCGCGGAGGCGGGCTTGCAGGTCGAACATCGGCGCGCTTGCGTGCGGCTGGTGCGGCCCGGTTTTGTCCCCCCCGCTCAGGGTGGCCGAGTCGGGCTTCTGACCGCCGGCACCTCCGATCTGGAAGTGGCCGAGGAGGCCCTGATGATGATCGAAGCCTGCGGCCTCGATCATCGCTGGGCGGCCGACGTGGGGGTCGCAGGCCTGCACCGGCTGATGGGGCCGCTGCACGAGATGTTGCTCTGGAATCCGGATGTCCTGATCGTGGCCGCGGGTATGGATGGAGTCCTGCCGGGGGTCGTGGCGGCGCTGGTGGCGGTCCCCACCATCGGCCTACCGATCTCGACCGGTTACGGCGTGGGGGGACAGGGAAAAGGGGCCTTGGTGACCATGCTTCAGTCCTGCGCGACCGGGCTGCTGGTGGTGAATGTCGACAATGGGATCGGTGCCGGCGCCGCGGCCGTGCTCATCGCCGCCGGCGTGGGGAGAACAAGGCAAGCGCAACCAGCACCAGCGAGGCGGCGATCAGCAGCATCAGGACCACGATCGAGGCCAGCAGCGCCCAGCGACTGAGCTGAACCCCGAGCGGGCTGGCGTAGAGCAGGCCCAGCAACCCGACGGCCACCAGCACCGCCACCAGGAGGCCGGGGAATCCGCTCCGCTTACGGCCCCAAAAGAAGAACCAGAGCCGGCCCGGCCGCTTGGGTGAGCTCACGGCCACGACTCCAGCGCCGCCGGCAGGTCGGCAAGGTGAGCAATCGAGGGGATCCCGGGAGGCGGCAACTCGCTCGCCAACTGGGTGCAGAGGAGGGCTCGCAGGCCGACCCGGGTGGGGCCCTCGTAGTCCTCCTGAAAACGGTCACCGACGTAGAGCGATTCCTCGGCCGCGACGCCAACCCGGTCCAGCACCGCCTCGAAAAAGCCCGCCGCGGGCTTGCGCTGACCGATCTCACCCGAGAAGACGGCCACGTCCACGCGCTCGCTGAAACCGTTCAATCGAAGCTGCCGGTGGAGCAATCGGGGCGGAAAGGGGGCGTTGGAGGCGATGGCCAAGCGCAGCCCGCGGGCGCGGAGCTGTTCCAGCACTGAGAGCGCGTCCTCGGCCACGACGACGGAGCGGTCCCAGACGCTCTGCTCCAGATCCATGATGCGCCAGAGCACATCGTCCGAGGGGGAGAACCCGGCTCGGCGCCAGGCCGCCCGGTAGTAGTCCATGTAGTCCTGTCCGGCCTCCTCCATCTGCGTCAGGCCGCGCTCCAGGGGCAGCAGAACGTGGTCCAAAATCCAGCCCGCAGGGGGCGGATTGGGCCCCAGCCAGGGCCTGGCCTGCTCCATCGCACCGAGCAGGGCGGTGCTGGGATAGGTGAACGAGACCAGCGTCCACCCATAGTCAAAGAGGACGGCACGCATCACCTGCATATCCTTACCAGGTGGACAAGGGACGGTTCAGTCATCTCGATGATTCGGGGGCGGCGCGGATGGTGGACGTGGGCGACAAGTCCGTCACCGCTCGAGAGGCGGCCGCGGAGTGCATGGTGCGGATGAGCCCGGCCACCCTGGAGGCGCTGCGCACCTCGCAACTGGCCAAGGGCGATGCGCTGGGGGTGGCCCGGGTGGCGGGCATCATGGCCGCCAAACGTACCTCTGAATTGATCCCCCTCTGCCACCCGCTCCGCATTTCCAGCATCACCATCGACTTCGAAATCCAGAGTCCGGGGGTGCGGATCGAAAGCCGGGTCAGGGTTCACGATCAGACCGGAGTGGAGATGGAGGCGCTGACGGCGGCCGCCGTCGCGGGCCTGACCGTGATCGACATGGTCAAGGCCCTCGAGCGGGGGGTTTACCTGGAGGGCGTGAAGTTGCTCATGAAGAGTGGCGGGCGGAGCGGCGAATGGCACCGGTCGTAGCCGCCAAGACGTGCATCCTGACGGTCTCCGATCGCTCCCATCAGGGCGAGCGCCCGGACACCACCGGGCCGGCGCTGGAACGGGTTCTGAGCCGTGCCGGTTTCGATCTGACCGGAACCGAGGTCGTGCCCGACAATCGCGAACAAATCATCGACTTCCTGCTCACCGCGGTGAGCGAGGGGCATGATCTGATCGTGACCAATGGGGGCACCGGCCTTGGCCCCCGTGATATGACCCCCGAGGCCACCCTCTCGGTGCTCGACTATCAGGTCCCCGGCCTCGCCGAGGCGATGCGGCTCCACGGCCTGAAGAAAACACCCCTGGCCAGCCTCTCCCGGGCCGTGGCCGGGGTCCGCGGCAGAACCCTGATCATCAATCTGCCGGGCAGCCAAAAGGGGGCCCTGGAATCCCTGGACGCCATCATCGGTGTCATACCCCACGCCGTGCAGCTGCTGCGAGGTGACACCGAACACCGTTGAACCTCAGCGCCGATCTCGGCGAGGGTTCCGGTCACGACGCCGACCTGATTCCCCTCATCGACTCGGCCAGCGTGGCCGGCGGGGTTTATGCCGGCAGCTGGAAGGCGTCCAAAGAGACCGTGCGGCTCTGCCTCCAGGCCGGCGTCGAAGTCGGGGTGCACCCGGGATATGAGGACCGGGAGGGATTCGGGCGGCGCGAGCAGGATCTGTCCGTGGCGGACCTGCAGCGACTCATCGCCGGCCAGGTGGACATGATGGAGGTCCTCACAGAGGTGGCATTCGTCAAGCCCCACGGCGCCCTCTATCACCGCTGCCAGGCCGACTCGGGTGCGGCACGAGTCCTGGTCGGCATAGCCCAGCAGCGGTCCCTGGCCGTGGTGGCGGAACCGGGCGGCGCCATCTCCGCCTCAGCCCGAGAGCTGGGCGTGGCTTTCGTCCGAGAGGGCTTCGCCGACCGCGGCTACGGCAAAGATGGAAAACTCCTCGCTCGCAGCGTGCCCGGCGCCCTGCTTTCCCCTGCGGCGGCGGCCCGGCAGGCGGTCTTGCTCTGTCGGGGGTGCACCCTTGACACGCTCTGCCTGCACGGCGATCACGCGCAGGCGGTGCTCACCGCCGGCGCCGTGCGGGCGGCCCTGAATCAGGCCGGCATAGTCACCGCGCGGCTCTTCGGCTGACCCTCGGAGGACCGATTTCAGCCAGGGCCGTCACCCGCTCCTGCCACGCGGCAAGCGCCTGCTCCACCGTCACCACCCGCATGCGGAGTCGGTCTCCCTCTCCGAGCTGGGCCGCCAGGGGCAGGTCCGCGCGGCAGACCGTGGCGATCACCGGGTAGCCGCCAGCAGTCGGGTGGTCGGCCATCAAAAGTAGGGGTTGGCCGGAGGGCGGAAGCTGGATGCAGCCAGCGGTGAGGGCAAATGAAACCGTCGTCGACGGTCCGATTTGAAGCGTCCTGCCCTCGAGTCGGTAGCCCATCCGGTCGGACTGCGGGCTGACCGTCCAAAAATCCTCCACGAGGTGGCTGCGATCGGCGGGCGAGAGCCGGCCGAGGTGGGGGCCGGCGACCACGCGCAGCTCCGGTTGGGGAGCGTAGGCCGGGCGCTGAGCCTCACTCAGGTGGCGCCCCGCGACGCCCGGCTGTGGGTCAACCACCCGCTCAAGGCGGTCGCCCGGCCGCAGCGGTCGGCCCTCGAACCCACCCCGGCCGAGGAGAGTGAAGGTTGACATGGATCCCCGCCAGACCTCACCCCGGAAGCCTCCGCCCACCGCCAAGTAGGCGCGGGCACCCCCACCGTGCGATGGGAAGCTAAGGCGGTCGCCGGGGCCGACGAAAATCGAGGTCCAGGCGGGAATTGGAGTCCCATTCAGCCTCGGCGCGGGATTGCCGCCCGTCACCGCCACCAGGCCAGCGCTCAGCACCTCCAGATCGGTGCCCGGGACCGAGCATTCGAGTGCGGCGGCGTCATCCGGGTTACCGACCAAGCGGTTGGCGGCGACGAGGGCGAAGCGGTCCATAGCACCACCGACGGGGACCCCCAGGTGCCGCGCTGCGGCTCGTCCGAGGTCCTGAATGGTGGTCCAGCGGCCGGCCGCCATCACGCGGAAGATCTCGGCCACTAGATGGGATAGAACTTGACCCGATCTCCCACCCTCAGGATCGACATCAGGTTGGAGTCGGGTAGCAGGACCTTCATCGGGGTCCGCCCAATGAGATTCCACCCGCCCGGCACGGCCAGGGGATAGATGCCGGTCTGGTCGTCGGCGATGGCGACTGATCCGGGCAGGACCCGCGGCCGGGGCCGGTCCCGGCGCGGCAGCCGGAGCCGCTCATCAAGGGTGCCGAGGTATCCCCAACCGGGTACGAAGCCAACCATGAAACAGCGATAGGTGGGCTCGCCGTGGAGGCGGATCAGAAGCTCGCTGGCGATCTGCAGGCGCTCGGCGCACTCGAGCAGGTCCTGACCGTCGTAGCAGACCGGAATTCGATGCAGGCGACCCGGCGCGGCGACGGAGTGGGGAGCCGCCAGGGCGCGCCCCGCCACCTGCGCCAGCCGCTCCCACCCGGTCCGATCGGGATCGTAGTAAACGGTCACCGAGCAGTGGCCGGGGACAGCCTCCTCCACCTCCGGCCGCCGGTTCAGGGCCTCGGCCAGACGGCGAGCGCGCGCATTCAGGGCGGGGTCGAGTCGCGAACCCAACTCGATCAGAAGGGCGGCATCGCCGAGCGGGGTCAGAACCGGCTTCAAGCGCCCTCACCCGGACGCAACTCGCCCACCAGGTAGAGGGAGCCGCAGGCGAAGACCAGGCCCTCTGGCGCAGCCAGCTCCCGAGCCCGTTCGAGCGCCGCGAGCGCGTCCCAAACCACCTCTCCTCCGCCCCACATCCGCGCCAGCAGTTCGGGGCTCACCGCTCGGCTCCCCGCCTCGCGGGCCCGGGTGAAGACAATCGCCCGAAGACCCAGGCGTCGCAGTTGGGTCAGCATCGCGGCCAGGTCTTTGTCCGCCATGGCCGCGAACAGAAGCACCAAGGGCCGGGCCCGGGCCAGGGCCATCACGTCTGGTATCACGGCTTCCAGGCTGGCTGGGTTGTGGCCCCCGTCCAAGAGCAGGTCGCGAGAGACCAATTCCAGCCGCCCCGGCCATCTCGCCGTCTGAAGCCCATCACGCAGGCTGCGGCGGGTGGCATCGCCCAGGACGTGGGCGGCGGCCACCGCCAAGGCCGCGTTTTGGACCTGGATCGAACCGGGCAGATGAATCTCCAGGTCTCGGTATTCGAAATCGGGGCCCCTCACCTCGAGTGCGGTGCGACCCCAGCCGTGGCCTCGCGATGAGACCTGAATCTCGTGACCGAGGCGCCACAGGCTCGCCCCCACCGCCTCGGCGCGGGCCTCGATGACGGCCAGTGCGGCGCCCGTGGCGGCGGTGATGACGTGGTTGCCAGGTTTGATGATGCCGGCCTTTTCGCTCGCGATCTCCTCCACCGTCTGGCCCAGGTACTGGGTGTGATCCAGGCTCACGTTGGTGATGATGGCCAGCCCCAGATCGAGGACGTTGGTGGAATCCAGGCGGCCGCCCATGCCGACCTCGACCACCAATCGCTGGCATCGCGGACCGAGCCAGCCAATGGCCATGGCCAGCAGCATCTCAAACTCGGTCACCTGGCCCTGAGCCTCGACCACACCAGGCAAGATGGCCCGCAGTCCATCAAAGGCGGCGGTGAAATCGGCTTCGCTGACGGGACGCCCGTCAAACACAATCCGCTCGGTGTAGGAACTCAGGTGGGGGCTGGGAGTCATGCCTGTGGTCAGTCCGGCGGACCGCAAGATTGACTCCAGGAAGGCGGCGGTGGAGCCCTTGCCGTTGGTTCCGGCCACCAACGCGCCACGCTTCCCCGCCTCCGGGTGTCCCAGTGCCGCCAGCAGGGCCCGTGTTCGATCCAGGCCCACCTTGATCCCGAACCGGCCCAGGCCGGAGAGGTGGCGGACGGCCGCTTCGTACCTTAGGTGGGCCTGCGCTGGCACTCGGCCTCGAGCGTGTTCAAGAGCAGCATGGCTCGGGTCATGGGGCCGACCCCGCCCGGCACTGGACTCATGTAACCGGCCACCTCGGTGACCGCCGGATCGACGTCGCCGCGAAGGCGCCCATCCACGGGCGTGATGCCCACGTCGATCACGACCGCGCCGGGCTTGACCATCTCCGGCTTGACAAATCCGGGCTTTCCGACGGCGGCGACCAGGATGTCCGCCTCGCGGCAGATGTCGGCCAGGTCGGCGGTCTTGGAATGGCAGACGGTCACCGTCGCGTTGCGCCGCAGAAGCAGCAGCGCTGTCGGCTTGCCGACGATGTTGCTGCGTCCCAGCACCACCGCGCGTTGCCCCGAGGGCTCAATGCCGTAGGCGTCCAGCAGCCTCATCACCCCCGCCGGGGTGCACGGAACGAGGCCCGGCTGACCGAGCAGGAGACGGCCCGCATTGACGGGATGAAAGCCGTCCACATCCTTGGCCGGGTCGACTGCGGTCACCGCCAGGTCCACCCCCATGTGGGCCGGCAGCGGTTGCTGGACGATGATCCCGCTGACCGCCGGATCCTGGTTCAACCGGTCCACCAATCGCATCAGCTCCCCGACGCTGGCGGTCTCGCTCAGCCGGTGATCGGTTGATTCCAGGCCAACCTGTTCGGCGTCCCGTCGCTTGTTGCGGACGTAGACCAGGCTGGCGGGATCGCTACCCACCAACACCACCGCCAGATGCGGGCTCGGGCCTCCCGTCTGCACCCGCGCCCGAATGCCCGCCTTGACCTCCTCCAGGACCTGGCTCGCCACCATCTTGCCGTCGATCATCTGAGCCGTCATAGGAGGCCCAGTTCGCGGCGGGCAATCTCGGCCGCCACCCTCATGACCACGTTCACATCACCCTCGCAGCGCCGCGCGTCCTCGTATTCCGGAGCCACGTCCACGGGCCGCCCGTCCAGCTCTTTGACCTTAACCGCGACGCGTCCGAATTGGGTTTCGACCTCGATCATGCGGCGCCCGGCGAGGCGGCGGCGTGCCCCCGTGATGCGCACTCCCAGGGTGGTCGATCGGGCCAGGATCACCTCGCCCAGCCGCGTCTCATCCTCCAGGCGCGCGATCACCGCCAGGAGGTGACCGACGCGTCCCTTCTTCATCATGGCCGCCGAGACGCTGACGTCCAGCGCCCCCTCCAGCATCAGGTCCTCGGTCAGCGCGGCGAGCAGATTTGGTGCCATGTCGTCGAGATTGGCCTCGATCACCGCGACCGCGTCGGTCGGGGCGCCCTCGGCTCCGATCCAGACGCTGAGCAGGTTGCCGGGTACGTCCCTGCTGCCGACCCCCCAGCCCACCCGATCCAGACGCAATGCCGGCCGCGAGAATTTTGCCAGGACGGCCAGGAAGGTCGCCCCGGTCGGGGTCACCAGTTCCATTTCGCGCTCATCTGGCTCCAGAACGGCGCCGCTACCGGCCAGCACCCGGGCCGTGGCCGGGGCAGTGTGGGGTGGGCGCGGGCCCGGCAGGGCCGAGGCGTAAACGCGAGCGACACCGAGTTGCTCCAGCAGCCAGAAGCTCCCGGTCAGGTCGATCAGGGTGTCGGCGCCTCCCAGCTCGTGCAGATGCAATTGCTCTTTTGGTTGTCCATGGAGGGCTGACTCCACTCTCCCCAGGCGGTCCAGAGCGTCCAGCGTGCGGGCCGCCACCCGCTCCGGAAGAGCGGCGCCGGCCACCGTCGAGATCAGCTCTGGCAGGTTGCGGGTTCGGCCCTCTTGGGCTCGGAGCAGGACCCTGATCCCGCCCCCGTGGCCCCTCTCCTCGTGCCGGATTTCGACCTTGACTTCCCCCGCCAGTCCGAGCGCCTCCACGCACCGGGTCAGAATGCCGGGGTCCGCCCCGGCGTCGATCAGTGCCCCCAGCGTCATATCGCCGGATATCCCGGAGCGGCAGTCGAAGTAGGCGCTGGTCATTTGCTTCGCCGCACCTCCACCGCGAAGTCCTTGAACTCCCCCTCCACAAGGGGACGCTTGTGCACCCGCACGGTGACCTCTTGGACTGCGGCGTCGGTCAGTATGGCCTGCGCGATTCGGACCGCCAGCGTCTCCACCAGGTTGACCGGATGCCCCTCGACCAGGGCTCGGATCTGCTCGTGCACGGCGGTGTAGTCGAGAACCTGATCGCGGCGGTCGGCGCGGCCGTCGAGCGTCTGACTCAAACTCAGCTCGGCGTCCACGGTGAAGCGGGCGCCGAGTTCGCGCTCGGCGGCGATGGCGCCGTGGCGCCCGAAAAAGGTCATTCCCGTCAGCAGCATCCGGTCCATGTGTCGCCAGACCAATTCTGACGTGGGCTTGGTCCCGCGATCGTTGACTCGCTCCCCGGCCGGCCATGGGGGGTCCATCCCCAGCCGGGGATCGGGCGCTATCCCCCGGTTTGGTCAGGGTCCCCGCTCAGGGCGTGGCGGAGGGGCTGGGCGTCGGTGCGCCCGGACGGCGGCCTCCCCCAAACCCGGCCCCGCCCGCTCCGGATCCCGCGCCGCCGACGGCAACGCTGCGGGCGGTGATCACACCGTCGGCCCCGGCGGAACCGATGACGGTCACGTTCTCGGCGGGGGTGAGGTCGCCGACCCCGGCGGCGGACTGTTTGGTGATGGTGGTAGCGGCTCCCAATTGCACCTTGACATCAGCGTTGGTGGCTCGGTCGTGAATGGTCAGGATGTTGCCGTTGACGGCGGTGATCTGACCCACCACGCCACCGAATCCGGCCACGGCGCCGCCGCCGCGGGCAAACGGCCCCGCCGGGGAGGCGGCCGTGCCGCCGACAGCGGCGCTGGGGGCGGCCCGCGATTGAGACCGCGAATACTGCCAGCCACCCCAGAACCCGGCCATCAGGCCAACCGCCAGGAGCAGGGTCAAGGAAAGTTTTTTCATCACTCGTACCTCAGGGCTTCGATGGGGTTCAGGGCCGCGGCCCGGTTGGCCGGATAAATTCCGAAGAAGAGACCGATGCCGACCGAGACGCCAAAGGCGAGCAGCGCCGAGGGCACCGAAACCACGGGCCTGCCCAGGGAGGCGAGAACGGACAGATTCAGGTGGGGTAGCCAGAGCGCCACCCCCCAGCCGATCACGATGCCGAGGATGCCGCCGATCCCGGAGAGAAACATTGATTCGATCAGGAACTGCAGCAGGATGTCCGAGCGCCGTGCCCCGATCGCCTTGCGGATACCGATCTCACGGGTGCGTTCGGTCACCGTCACCAGCATGATGTTCATGATTCCGATGCCCCCCACCACCAGCGCGATGGCGGCGACGGAGCCCAGCAGCACCGTGAGCGTCTGTGTCACCTGGCCGTAACTGGCCAGGATGTCCTGCTGCGATTGGGTGGAGAAATCGGCCTGGCTGGGGTCGGAAATCTTGTGGTCGGCGAGCAGGATCTGGGTCGCCTCCTGGGTCGCCCGGGTGATGGTGCTGGCGGAGGTGGCCTGAACCACGACCTGGCTGATGTTCTTGCCCCGACCGCCGGTCAGGTAGTTCCAGGCCGCGGTGATGGGAACGGCCGCCACGTTGTCCTGGTTGCCGAGGCCCTGTGAGCCCTTGGGCACAAAGGTGCCGATGACCGTAAAGGGCTGGCGCTGAATCTTGATGCTCTGACCCAGGGCCGCCTGTGGACTCCCACCGAAGAGGTTGTCGACCACGGTCTGCCCGATCACCACCACCCGGGCGCTGGAGTTGACCTGACTCTGGCTGAAGAATTGGCCGTCCTGGATCTGATAGTTGCGTACGGTGGCAAAATCCTGGGTCGATGCGACGACCGGAGCGAACCAGTTCTGGCTCCCGCGGGTCATCAGTCCGGGCGCGTTCGCGATCGGGATGGCATCCGCGATGTCGGGGGCCTGGGAGTGGTCGGTGAGGGCCTGGACGTCGGTCATGGTCAGTGTTTGACCGGAACCGAATCCCTGGGCCACGCCCGCCGTGCGGGTACTGGCGGGATAGATGTAGATCAGGTTCGAGCCCAGCGATTCGATCTGGTTGGTGACCTGGACCGAAGCCCCGTTGCCCACCGCCACCAGCAGCACCACCGCACCCACCCCGATCATGATGCCCAGCACCGTCAGGCCCGATCGGAGGCGATTGGCACTCAGCCCCGATATGGCGACCAGCAGCGCTTCGGCGACCGTCAAGCGCCCTCCCGGACGCGCCGCGGCTGGGGATCGTCGCTCACCACCAGGCCGTCGCGGAGGCGGACGACGCGTTTGGCGAAGCGTGCAACTTCCTCTTCGTGTGTGATCAGCACCACCGTCCGGCCCCCGTCGTTGAGGCGCGCTATGAGCCGGATGATGTCGAGGCTGGACTCCGTGTCGAGGTTTCCGGTCGGTTCATCGGCCAGCAGCAGGGCCGGCTCGGTGACCAGCGCTCGTGCCAGGGCCACGCGCTGCTGCTGGCCGCCCGAGAGCTCGTTGGGCTGGTGTCGGGCTCGATCCGCCAGTCCCACCGACTCCAGAGCGGCCAGGGCGCGGACGCGTCGGTCTTCACCTCGGCCCGCATAGACCAGGGGCATCTCCACGTTATGCAGGGCGCTGGCGCGAGGGATGAGATTGAAGGATTGGAAGACGAAACCGATCTTTCGGTTCCGAATCAGTGCCAGCTGGTCGCCGGACAGATCGTGGACGTCGATGCCGTCCAGCACGTAGCGTCCGGTGCTGGGCACGTCGAGGCAGCCGATGATGTTCATCAGGGTCGATTTGCCGGAGCCGGACGGCCCCATGATGGCCACGAACTCGCCCGCCTCCACGTGCAGATCCACGCGCCGCAGGGCGTTGACCTCGAATAGTCCCATCCGGTAAGACCTCGTCACGGCCTCGATTTCGATCATCCGCCCCCGCCGCCACCTCCACCCGACCCCACGCCCCCGCCGCCACCTCCACCCGACCCCACGCCCAGACCGCCGCCGCCCCCCAGACCGCCCAAGACGCCACCGCGCCCGGCGCCGCGGGCGCCCGTGCCACCCGTGGTCAGAGCCAGGGAGGGCAGGACCAAGCGGGCCCCGGATGACAGCCCGGACGTGACCTGGGTGGTCGTGTCGCCGACCGCGCCCAGCTCCACCCTGGTCCGGGTCTTGGTCTTACCGTCCCGGCCCAGGACCGTCACATAGGAGGCGGTGCCGATGGTGGAGATGGCGGAATTGGGTGCCACCAGAACATCGGGCGTATTGACGACGGTCACGCTGACGTTGCTGGTCATTCCGTCGCGAAGGCGGGGATCGCTGCCGTTGAGGGCAATGGTGACGCTGTAATTAACCACGCCCGAGGTGACCGTCGAGAGCGGGGCGACGGCCGCCACCTGACCCGGAATGGTGAGGCCGCTGACGGCGTCAAAGGTGACGCTGGCGGTCTGCCCCGCCAGCACCCGCGAGGCGTCAGTCTCGACGAAGGGGGCCACCACCTGAAGGGCGCTCAAATCACCGATCTCCATGAAGCCGGTGCCGGAGGAACCGGACGCGGCGCTGCCGGTACCGGCCGTCCCCCCGGCGGCGGCGGACGATGCGGCGGTCGCCGCCCCGGAGACGCTCTGGCCCAGGCTGCCGTTGACGGCAAGCACCACCCCCGCAATGGGAGCGGTCAGGGAGGCCTTAGCCAGGTTGGCGGTGGCCGTCTTGACCTGCTGCTGAGCGGTGAGGACGGCGTTCTGCTGGGGCAGCGTGGAATCGGCGTCGACGCGCAGCTGGTCGGCGCTCAGCTTGGACTGATCGGCGCCAATCCGGGAGCGGTCGGCACCCATTCGGGCCTGGTCGGCGGTGACCGTGGCGAGGTCGCCGTTGACCAACTGCTGGGCACTGGTTTGGGCGTTGTCATCGGACCTGAGGGTGGCCATCATGGCCTGGCACACGGTGCTCCCCGGATTGCTTACGCAGCCCTGCTGTCGCGCCAGGGCCAGGTTCGCCTGATAGGTCGACTGGGCGCTACGAAGGCTGCTTGCGTCACTGGCGTAGAGCGCGTTGGCGTTGTACGCGCCCCAGTCGAGGTTGTACTGATTGGTATCGGCGCCGAGCTGGTTATTGTCTGCACTGACCGAGGACCGATCGGCACTCAAGGTGGCTTGATCGTTTGCAATCGATGCCCCCGAACTGCCGAGTTGCTGATTGGCCAGAGTCAACTGGTTTTGAGCCTGGGTCAACGCCAGCTGCAGGTCGGTGGGGTCGAGCTTGGCCAGGACCTGGCCCACGACGACCGAGGTGCCGACGGCGGCATCGATCTCGTCCACCGTTCCGGGCACGCCAAAGTCGACGTTCTCCTGGTTCGCAGGAGCCAGGTTGCCGGTCCCTGAGACCACCGAGTGGACGGTCCCCACCTGGGCCGAGACGGTCCGGATGATGGCGGCCGTGGGCGAGGGCGGGAAGATGATCTGGTGCCCGATCAGCGCGGCCCACCCGATTGCCACCACCCCCAGCGCCGCCGGTAGCAGCTGGCGCCAGGTCCTTCGTCCTTTCAATGCCGCGTCGAGTGTCGCCATGCCATCTCCCCTGCCGGTTTCGTCATCCGAGCCAGCCGGCCCGCGCCAGGCGCAAGCTCCGTGGCGTACCTATCCGATTACAGAGCAGCCAGGCCTGCGAGTTGTAATCGAGCGATCAAGAATGACCGCCCTTCAGATCAAATCGGTGGCCAGTTGAAACGCACGTAGAGGTCGGTGGCGGGTGCCAGGAGGGAGTTTAGGCGGCCGGTCAGAACGAGAATTCCCATCCCAACCAGCAGGCCGCCACCGATCGCGTTGATGGCGCCGCCGTGGGCGCCAAACCACCGATTCACGCCCGGGACGCGTTCGAAAAACAGCGCCGCGCCGAGAAACGGAATCCCCAGCCCGAGCGAGTACAGCATGAGCAGAAAGATGCCGCCGGAGAGGGTTGCCCGGGCAGCCGCCAGGGTCAGGATGGCCCCCAGCATGGGTCCGATGCAGGGCGTCCAACCGGCGGCGAAGGCCAGGCCCAGGACAAACGCGCCGCCCGGACCGGGCCTGATCTTTCCGAGCAGGGGCCGGCGCTCGCCGAGCAGCCAGCCGGATCGAATCAGTCCCAGCACGAAGAGGCCGAGGGCGATTATGAGGATGCCCGCCACTCGGGTCAGCAGCACCTTGTGCGCAAGGATGGTCGACCCGAGCGCCGATGCGCCCGCCCCCAGGGCGGTGAAAACGATGGTGAATCCAAGCACGAACATGGCCGCCGCGGCCAGGGTGCGGCCGCGGCGGCTGCCGACTCCGGACATGTAGCCGAGGTATCCCGGCACTAGGGGCAGCGTGCAGGGGGAGGTGAAGGAGAGAATTCCAGCGGCGAGCGCGAGCAGGGGGGGAGCGAGCGATTGCACCGACTCCGAGACTAGCGCCGAACTGCGTTCGGGGTCGGTCCCGAAAGGGGGACCACACCTGGTCCGCATAGAATCGAATCAATGGAGGCGACCCCCCGCCAAGGTTTCATCGAACGCGACGGGGTGCGTCTGCACTACCGCGAATGGGGTCCGGGCGGGAACGCGGCCGGCCCCACCCTCTTCTTCCTGCACGGCCTTTCTTCCAATTCGCTGTTTTGGAAACGCGTCGCCCAACGCCTGCCCCACCGCCGGATAATCGCCCTCGACCAACGCAGCCACGGCTTGTCCGATCGCCCCGCGGGCGGCAACGATCCCGCCACGCTGGTGGCCGATGCTCTGAGCGTGATCAGGGAGTTGGGGGCCGGCCGCGCCCTGATCGTCGGTCATTCTTGGGGATCGACCATCGCCCTCGAACTGGCCGCCACCCATCCTGATGCCGCCTGTGGGATCCTCTTTCTGGACGGGCCCATCGCCTCCATGAGCCAGCTCATGCGCTGGGAGGATGTGGCCGAGCGCATGCAGCCTCCATTTCCGGTGTGGCCGGATCTGGCCGCCGCCCGAAGCCATCATGGCTCCTACGTGGCCGAGGCTTGGGATGATGACCTGGAGCAGTTTGTGGATGCCGGGCTGGCTCAGGTTGACGGCGGATGGACATCGACTCTGACCGCACCGGTCAGGCTCGAAATGCTGCGGGGAATGTTCGCCTACCAGCCGCAGCTGCTCTGGGGCCAGGTCGACGGTCCGGTCTGGGTGGGGCTGGCGCTGCGCCGCCCCGGCGCTCCGGTGGGGGGAGAGGAGAGCCGCCGCAAAGCGGTGGAAGAATTGCTGGCGGCGCGGCCGGACGCCCGCGTGATCTGGTACGACTCGCGCCACGACATCCCGCTCATCCTCCCCGACCAGGTGGCGGCCGATATCGAGCGGCTCGCCGTGACGGCCGCCTGGCGCTTGTTCGCCGAGCAGGCGGACAAGTTGACCGGCGACTGGTCCAAAGCCGCCCTGCCTGGCCCCCCAGCGTGGTCGGCGCGAGATCTTCTGGCCCACCTCGCGAGCACCCAGACCGCCCTCCTCCGGGTGGCCGCCTCGGCGGGCGCGCCCGCCCAGGGGTCCGGCCCTCCCTTTGATCCCGACCGCTGGAACCGAAGTCAGGTCGAACGGCGGCGTGACCAGACGATTTCAGTACTGAAGGCGGAGCTCGCCCAGGGGGTCGAATCGCTGCTGTCCTTGCTGGCGGAGGCTAACCTGGATCAAACCGTCGCCGTCGGACCCGAGGCCGGCTCCGCACTGGGGGCGGCGGTGCGAGTCATGCTGGCGCATCAGGAAGAGCATCTTCGGGAGTTGAACCGGACCCTGTTCCCGGCCTTGTCATAATTCGCGGCTCGACGGGGCTTGGAGGTTTGGTGAGCGAAAATGTGTTGGCCCTCCGGGGTCTGACCAAGGATTACGGCCGTCGTCGCGCCGTGGACGGCCTCGATCTGGAAGTTCGCTCGGGCGAAGTGTTCGGCTTTCTTGGTCCCAATGGGGCCGGCAAGACAACCACGATTCGGATGTGCCTGGGCTTGATTCAGCCCACCGCGGGCCGGGTCGAGGTGCTGGGCCTCGACGTCTTCAAGCAGCGCGCCCGGGTTCTGCCGCGGGTCGGGGCCCTGGTCGAGTCGCCCGCCCTCTACCCCTACCTTTCGGGCCGCGAGAACCTGCGCGTGACGGGGCTGGCCCTGGGTGGCGTGAGCGCCGCTCGGATCGACCAGTTGCTGGAGATGGTCGGACTCGGGGATCGCGGTCGAGATCGAGTCTCCTCCTACTCGCTGGGGATGAAGCAGCGCCTCGGCTTGGGCGTCGCATTACTCGGAGACCCCGAACTGTTGATCCTGGATGAGCCCGCCAATGGCCTCGACCCAGCTGGGATTCGGGAGATGCGCGAGATGCTGCTGGCGCTGGCGGCGGCGGGCAAGACGGTGTTCGTATCCAGCCACGTTCTAGCCGAGGTGCAGCACACCTGTCGGCGGGTGGCGATCATCCACCGCGGTCGCCTGGTTCGGGAGGCTTCGATTGCCGAACTGACTCGCGAGGGCGGCGGTGAGTTCGAGATCCGCCTGGAAAATCCCGAGCCCGCGCTGACCCTGATCGCGGCCCAGAGCTGGGGACGGGGGGCCCGAATCGAGGACGGCCTGCTGCTCTGCCCCTCGCCCAGCGGGCTCGGGCGAGACCTGCTCGCCTTCCTCACCCGTGCCGACCACTGGCCCGATCGCCTGGCCGAGCGGCAGCGTGACCTGGAAGACGTATTCCTGGACCTGACGTCGGCGGGGTCGTGAGCGCGGTGGCGTTGCGCCCTAGCTTTTGGGGCCTGGTCAGGGCCGAGCTGCGCAAGCTGGCCCAGCAGCGGTCGACGTGGGTCATGCTCCTCCTGGCGGTTGGCATCTTTGCCGTGGTGGCCCTTGCCCTGATCGCCTCCGGTTCGATTCGTGACCAGCTCCAGCACGACCCCACCCAGTGGTTCCTGACCATGCTCCAGATCCTGTATCTGATCTTCGCCACCGGATCCGGGATCTTTCTGCTCATAGTGTCGGCGCGATCGGTGGCGATGGAGTACGCGGGCGGGACCATCCGGGTGCTGCTGGGCCGAGGCGTCGGCCGCCTGCAGTTGCTCTTTGCCAAGCTGGCGGCGCTCTTGGTGACCGGGGTCGCCCTGATGGTCGGCTTCGCGCTGGTGGCGGGCGGTCTGGTGGTTGTCCTGGTCTGGGCTTGGACCGGCTCCCTCTCGGACCTAACCGCCCTGGCGGCGGAGGTGCGCCATGCGTTGCTGAGCGCGGTCGGCGCCAGCCTGGTGAGCGTGGTGGTGACCATACTGCTGGGCTCGGTGGCCGGAGTGCTGGGGCGCTCCCAAGGCTTTGCGCTCGGCTTTGCCCTCGGCCTTTTCCCGGCCGACAACTTCGGTGTCATCATCCTGGCGCTGCTCAATCGCGCCACCGGTCAGAAGTTCTGGAACGATATTTCGCAGTGGCTGTTGGGACCCAACCTGAACTTCCTACTGAAGGTCTGGGAGCCCCACCTCGGGATCCGGATCGCGTTCGGAAGTCCGCTCGTCCCGGTCAGCTCCCAGCACGTGGAGGTGGTGGTGGCGGCCTGGGCTCTGGCCTTCCTGCTGGTTTCCATGCTCCTCACGTCCCGGCGTGACGTGCTGGAGTGATCCCGGCTCGGGGCCGGAGCGGCTGGATTTCGGACCCCAGGCTGGCGGAGAAAGACGATGTTCGTGCTTCTGTGAGCTACGGCAGAGGCTGGCTGGGATCGCCGGGCCAGACCAGCTTTAGCCCAAGACTCGATGCCAACCTAGGACTGCGCTTGGTTGCAGGTTGCAAAGCCGAGGCGGTCGCCGTCTCTCGGTGTCCGCTGGCGGACGCCTGAGTTCAATCCTCCGCGCAGCTCGCGCGAGCACGCGGGTATCACTCAGCAGCAACTTGCCGAAACCGCGCAACTGTCCGTTACGGGACTAGCAATGATCGAGAGAGGCGAACGGCTCCCAGGCCTAGACGGAAGTTCGACGGCCTGAGTTAGCTCATAGGGGCCGGTGGCGTATTCGGTTGGCTAGCCAAAAGGCACTCCCTTGGCCTTGGCAGCGTAGACACTAATAGTGGTTGACGGTGAGGCCCTGGCGTGTCACACTTCCTGTGTGCCGGAGCGAGGAGGGGCGGTCCACGTGTCTACCACCCGTCGCCACTACAAGGACAAGGTCTACGAGACCGTCCTGCTCCGCCGCTCCTTCCGCGAGGGGGGCAAGGTCAAAAACGAGACGGTCGGCAACCTCTCGCATCTCCCGGCCGACCTCATCGATCTCATCAAGCGCCGCCTCGGCGACCCCGACCAGCGCTTGGTGCCGGTCCGCGATCTGGAGCTCAAGCGCAGCCTGGCCCACGGTCACGTCCTGGCGGTCCAGCAGATGATGCGCAAGCTGGGCCTTGCCGCGCTACTCGACCCCGCCTCCTCCAGAGACCGCGATCTGGTTCTGGCCATGATCGCGGCCAGAGTCCTGGAGCCGGCCTCCAAGCTGGCCACCACCCGGCTCTGGCAGGAGTCGACCCTGGCCACTGATCTTGGGGTCGCGGATGCCGACGAAGACGAGCTCTACCGAGCCCTGGACTGGCTGCTGGCGCGGCAGCCGAAGATCGAGAAGCGGCTGGCCAGCCGCCACCTCGCCGAGGGTGGCCTGGTGCTCTACGACCTCAGCTCCTCCTATGTCGAGGGCCGCCACTGCAAGCTGGCCAGAATCGGCTACAGCCGCGATCGCAAGCGCGGTTCGCTCCAGATCGAGTACGGACTCATCACCGACGAGGTGGGCCGGCCGGTGGCGGTCGAGGTTTTCGAGGGCAACACCGGCGACCCGGCCACGGTTGCCAGCCAGGTCCAGAAGCTGAAGCAGAACTTCAAGCTCTCAGAGCTGGTCCTGGTGGGCGACCGCGGCATGCTCACCTCGGCTCGGATCGAGGCCCTCAAGGAGGTCCAGGGCCTGGCCTGGATCTCCTGCCTGCGTAGCCCCCAAATCCAGGCCCTGGTCCTGAGCGGCAACCTGCAGCTCTCCTTCTTCGACCAGCAGAACCTGGCCGAGATCAGTGACCCCGCCTTTCCAGGTGAGCGCCTGGTGGTCTGCAAGAACACCCGCCTGGCCGAAGAGCGAAAGCGCAAGCGCGAGGAGCTGCTCACGGCCACCGAGCTCAAGTTGGCCGCGGTCGTGGAGTTGGTCGCCACGGGCAAGCTCAAGGGCGCCGCCCAGATCGGGCTTCGGGTCGGCAAGCTGATTGACCGCCATAAGGTCGGCAAGCATCTGCAGCTCGAGATCTCGGATGACCATCTCGCGGTCAGCCGCAAAGAGGCTGAGATTGCCGCCGAGGCCGCCCTTGATGGCATCTACGTGCTCCGCACTTCGTTACCCGTCGAGCGTCTGGACACGGTCGCGGTGGTGCGTTCCTACAAGCTCCTGGTCAAGGTCGAGCGGGCCTTCCGGAGTTTTAAGTCCATCGATCTCCAAGTCCGTCCCATCCACCACTACAGCGACGACCGCGTGCGCGCCCACGTCCTGCTCTGCATGCTCGCCTATTACCTGCGCTGGCACCTCGAGGAGGCCTGGTCGGAACTCCTCTTCAAAGACGAGGCCCCGCCCCTCGCCGACGATGTGGTGGCTCCCGCCCGCCGCTCCGCCGCGGCTCTGCGCAAGGCGAGCACGCAGCAGTTGCCAGACGGCAGCCCGGTGCACAGCTGGCGGACCCTGCTGGCCGCCCTCCGGACGCTGACCCGCAACCGCGTCCTGCCCAGGGGCGCCCCCGAAGCCGCCGCCTTCGAGATGCTCGCTATCCCCACACCTCTCCAGGCCAAGGCACTCGCACTCATCGCCGACTTCAGGCTGTAGTCAGAAAGGTCCCTCATCGGTCAAGTTCAAATTGATCTCGCGGTTCCCCTCGAACTTCCG
>Ga0207933_1000468_pt1 | contig 39524 bp, 33 predicted proteins | sample NGESurdeep092012_4_FD_184488 | JGI IMG/M metagenome (GOLD analysis project Ga0207933, IMG submission 184488) | Arctic peat soil microbial communities from Barrow, Alaska - NGEE Surface sample F53-3 deep-092012 (SPAdes) | ecosystem: Environmental > Terrestrial > Soil > Wetlands > Peat ... | reverse complement strand
ACGATCACGGCTGGATTTACTGCAACAACCAGCGCATCGGCGAGTCGCACGACTGGAGCGACAAACCTGCGTTTGACATCAAGAATGCGCTGCGTGCCGGCGACAACGTCATCGCGGTTGGCGTGAGAAATGACACCAGCACCGGCGGCTTGAGCACCGACGTTCGCCTGGAACTTTTCAGCAAAGCGCAAGAGGCGCCGCCATGGTCGCGCAGCCTGTTCAACGGCCTGGCGCAAATCATCGTGCAATCCACGCGCGACACCGGTGAAATCAAGCTGACGGCGACCGGCGACGGCCTTGCTCCGGCGACGGCGGCGGTGCAGACGCAACCTTGCACGCCGCGCCCGTCCGTGCCATAAACAGCCGATGCGAATCCATAAAACGGCGACTTGTGCCAGTTCCGGCATCACGCTGGCTTTACTGTTTCGCACCCTCCGTGCCGGCGCGTGCGCCGTCTTGTTCGCCGCGCAACTGGCTGCGGCCCAATCGCCGCGCGAACATCTCTCGCTCGACTTGAACTGGAAATTCCACCTCGGCGACGACTGGCCGAACGCCTCGGATTTGTCGCATCTCGGCACCAGCACCGGCCCAATCACGGAGCGGTTCAACGACTCGGCGTGGCGCGCGGTCAATTTGCCGCACGATTGGGGAATCGAATTGCCGTTCGACCGGAACGGCGACAAGGACCACGGCTACCGTCCGCTGGGGCGGAATTTTCCGTCGAACAGCATCGCCTGGTATCGCCGCACGTTTGAATTGCCGTCGTCGGATTCCGGCAAGCGAATCTGGCTGACGTTCGACGGCGCATTCCGTGACACGACCGTCTGGGTCAACGGCTGGCTCGTGCGCCATCACGAGGGAGGCTATAATCCCTTTCGCGAGGACATCACGGACGTGGTGCATTTCGGCGGCAAGAACACCGTGGCAGTGCGCGTGGATGCGACGAAATTTGAAGGCTGGTTTTATGAGGGCGCGGGCATCTACCGCCATGTCTGGCTGGACGTGACTTCGCCGGTGGCCGTCGCGCCGGACGGGATTTTTGTTGCCACCGTGATTCCAGTCAGCGATCTAGGTCGAATCCAAATTCAAACTCAAGTGCGCAACTCACAGTCAAATTCTGTCGCTGCGAAAGTGAATTGCGAGATCAGAAGCCCGGAAGGAAAACTGGTTGGAACTACATATGAATCTGCCGACTTAGCGCCATGGTCTGAAACCCAATTCAATGAATTGGCGGTTTATCTAATGTGGGATCATCATTTTGCAACTCTTGGGCTTCCGCGTGGTCAAGAAATGGTTAAGCACACACCCGAACTCTGGTCGCCCGAATCCCCCAAACTTTACAAGCTAATCACCACCGTTTCCGTTGCCGGCAAAATCGTTGACAAAAAAGAAACCGCTTTCGGCATCCGCACCGTCGACTTCGACGCGACGAACGGCTTTTTGCTGAACGGAAAGCGTTATGAACTTCAGGGCGTCTGTATTCATCAAGACTGGCCCGGCGTCGGCGTGGCGGTGCCGGATTCGCTGCAATACTTTCGCGTGAGCCGGTTGAAGGAAATGGGCTGCAATGCCATCCGCACCTCGCACAATCCGCCCGCGCCTGGATTCCTCGACGCCTGCGACCAGCTTGGCATCCTGGTGATGGACGAACACCGCCTGCCCGGCGGCGACACGGAAAGCCTGCGCAAGTGGGACGACCAAATCCGCCGCGACCGCAACCATCCGAGCGTCGCCATCTGGTGCCTCGGCAACGAGGAACGCGGCGTGGAAGACACACCGCAGGGCGCGAATGTCGCGCGCTCAATGCAGGACCTTGTCAAGCGCCTCGACCCGACGCGGCCCGTGACCTACGCCGCGCCGGAGGGCGATGTGTTCCGTGGCATCAATTCCGTCATCGAAGTGCGCGGCTGGAATTATTATCTGGCAACCAACAACACGGACCGGTATCACGCCGAGCATCCCACGCAGCCGGAAGTTTGCACCGAACAGGGCAGCATCGTCAGCACGCGCGGCATTTATGCCAACGACCGGCAGCGCGGTTACATCAGCAGTTACGACACGAACTGGCCGGGCTGGACACCGCCAAACGCCATGTGGCTGTGGAGCTACGTCGCCGCGCGTCCGTGGCTGTCCGGCGTGTTTGTCTGGGCCGGATTTGATTACGCTGGCGAGCCGTCGCCGAATTCGTGGCCGAACATCAATTCGCAGTTCGGCATTCTCGACCGCTGCGGATTTCCGAAGGACACTTTTTACTACTACCAGTCGTGGTGGCAGACGAACGCCGTGCTGCATTTGCTGCCGCATTGGAACTGGCCGGGCCGGGAAGGTCAGGACATCCGCGTGGTCGCCTACAGCAATTGCAAGCAGGTGGAACTGTTTTTGAACGGCGTTTCGCTGGGCCGGCAGGTGATGGCGGTGAATTCCGATCTCGCCTGGCAGGTGAAATACGCGCCGGGCACGTTGAGCGCAAAAGGGTTCGACGACGCAGGAAAAGTCATCGCCGAAACCAAAGTCGAAACCACCGGGGACGCGACCCAAATCCAACTGACGCCCGATCGCAAAATGATCAACGCTGACGGCGAGGACGTGGCTGTATTCACCGTTTCCGCGCTGGACGCACAAGGCCGCACGGTGCCGGTGGCGCAGAACAAAATCGCCTTCGCCATCGAAGGCGCGGGCAAAATCATCGGCGTCGGCAACGGCGATCCGAGCTGCCACGAGCCAGATACGTTTGCCGGGCAAGCCGCGCCGCAATGGTCGCGCAGCCTGTTCAACGGCCTGGCGCAAATCATTGTGCAATCCACGCGCGACGCGGGCGAAATCAAGCTGACGGCAACCGCCGATGGTCTCACGCCGGCGACGGCAGTGGAGCAAACTTTGCCCTGCACGCCGCGTCCAGCCGTGCCGTGAGTGGCGCAGAATTGCACTCTGCTGTTAAGTGCAGTTCCGCGTTTCACCCGCGCGGGTCTTGGCGCGTGTGTTTGCGCCGCACAGCCGTATTTCGTTTCCGAAGAGCGACGGACTGCTCAATTGTCCGGTGGCACATCCGTGAAAATGGAGGTGGGGAACATTTCCTCGATGCTGCGGATTGGATGCAGCGGCATCAGCAGATATTTCGGGATGTCATGCACAGGCTCGCTTTTGGGATGTCCCAGCGTGCCGGTGACGTGATATTCAAACAGCCTCGTGAACGGAGTGAGAATCCAACTGACCGCCTGTCCGACCACCGGCGTGTTGCGCAACAGCAGCGCGGTGACGTTCATATCTACTTTTCCGGCCATATCCACTTTTCCGGCATATTGCAATTGGGCCAGCATCGTGTGAATTTCCAGCGAGCTGGTGTAAATCACGCCGTTGGTCGTAGTAAAATCCGCCGAGGCTTCCGTCGCGCGGCTGCTTCCAAGTCCCGACGAAACCGTGTTCAACACCGGCGATAAAATCCCGAATATCGGCTCGTCCCAGATCAATCCGTCGCGCAAAGCGGCATGGCCGTGGCCGTCCCACGTCCGCCAGTCCCGCGTGTCGGCGCGCGTCACGACCAGCCGCCCGGCCAGCGTGCCTTCGAGGGAATTGGTTGAAGACGACAAATTCGCGGCCAGCAAATGCAAGTCCACGTCTGTCAGGTTGAAGGTGAAATTGTAATCCGCGCCCTCGTGCGGCACACGGAAATCAAAATCCGCAAAGCCGTTCGCGCTGCCGCCGTAAAACGCCGCCGCCACGTTCGTCACCTCAAGCCACTGCCCCTGCCAGTGGATGGTGCCGGTGATGTTCGTCGTCCTGAATTTCATCCATTCAAACGGCGCGCCTTTGATGATGTCGAATCTCATGTCCACTTTTGCCATTTCTGGCCCGCCGTTCATGCCGCCCAGCGGAATCCGGCCGTTCACACGCCCTGTCGGCGGTTTCAGAAAATGATAAGGCTCCATGATTTCGGCCGTTTTCGGACCGATGGCACGCACGATGGATTGCGGGTCGGCGGTGCTGAAACCGTTCGTGAAATAAATCATCCACTTGTTGAAATCCAGAGTCACGCTGTCCGCCGTCATCATCTGTGCGCCGGTGTGAGTCAGCGGCTTCAACAATTCCAGCACCCGGTTTTGGTAATACAACACCGTCGTCAAGTCGCCAAACGTCTCGCCGCGAACCATGAAATTGGTCAGCGCCACCCGCGCCGCCACAGCGATGCTGTCCGGGTCGCCGAAACGGCCGCGTCCGGTTGCATCCAAAAAAACCGGCCGGGTTGGCTTGAATATGTCCATGCCGTGCAAGACGCCGTCCGGCAAATACGGGCGGACAAATTCCGGGTCAAACGCGCCGGTGACGTGCCAGTGATAATCTTTTATCTTGTCGTCCACGCCGCCGTCCAGCGCGAGATGCGTCCGCTCTTGCGCGACCGTGAGCTGGACCTTGATGAAATGGATTGCACGCGCGTCGCCGCTGACGTCGAGGCTCAATTGCGGCGAGCCTTCAAAATGGATCCGGGCGAGTGCGTTCAGGAAATTTTGGAGTTGCGCGGGGTTGTTGGTGGATTTCTGCCCCTGAAAGATTTCCCAGTTGCGGATTTCCGGAGCGTGCGCGATTTCGCCGGACAGGTTGATCTGCGCGCCGGCGAAACCGGCGGTGAAATTCTCGAGCGACCATGTGTTGTTTGTCTGAAACCGCAGGTTGGCCTGGATGTCGTAGAGCGTCAGCACATTTGTCGGCGAAACCGGCCAGAGAAGGTCGCCCTCGTGCAAAACCAGGTCGTCAACCTTGAAGTGCCGGTGCAGCAACGCGCGGTAGTTCAGGTGCAATTCCATTTCCGCCAGCGTCAGCGCCGGACTGCCGGTCTTTCTGGCATCGCCGATGCGGACATTTTCGACGACGATGCCGCGCACGACCTTCAGGCGCATCCGCGAAAATTCCAGTTTGATTCCGCGCGAGTGGAGCGCCTCGACCAGCCGCGTTTTCAGGAAATCCGGCAGGCCGATCCGGTTGAACCAGGCAAAGGAGAATACCGCCGCCAGCACCAGCAGCAGCACGCTGATGCGGAACCAGCGGAAGCACAGGCGGCAGTTGCGCCAAAAACCGGGTCGCATATCATGGGACGTTCGCCGGAATGACGGGATAATTCAAGGCGAACATTTGTGGAGTTCGGGCATTGATCGCGCGATGCGGTGAGTTTGAAACGGTCTTGCCTTGATTTGGAGGGCAAGTAAAGTTTCCCGCAGGAAAAATTATGCCAGGCAGATTGAACATTTTTCAGCGAACCATGCTCCAGTGGAACGGCCTCCATCCTTACAACGCGGTCAACGTGGTTCGGATTCCGGGCGCGATGGATCTGGAACTTCTCCGAAACGTCATTAACACCACCTTGCAGGCCTGGGGACTCACCTGCCTGACGATCAACCGGAAGAGCGGGCATTTTCATTATCACAGAGCCGCGGTTCAGTGCGAAATAAAAATCATCGCCGCTGGAGAAAATCTGCCCGTCGTTGAAATTGAAAGGCAGATCAACACCGCCTTCGACACGGGCGCGCGTTTCAATCCTTTCAGGTTCTTTGCCGCGCATGGGAAAAAATCCTTCGCGCTCGGCCTCGTCTATTTTCACTCAATCGCCGACGACGGCTCCGTCATGCTTTTGCTGAAGGAGATTGTTGATATTTATCTGGGGAAAAATCCGGCGGGTTCGTCCGCGCCGGTTGAACTTTATCTCGCTTGCCACGACCGTCTGCTGCGTCATCATCCCGGACTGCTTGCGCGGAAACTTGCCGCGATTCCGTCGCTCGTCAGCGACATGAAAAATTCCAGCCGTCCGCCCTGCCGCGATTCGCAAAACATGGACAACGGGTTTGATTTCTTTTCGATGAAGCCGGAAACCCTGAAGTCATTGTTGAAAACGGCGAAATCGTGGGGCGTCACGCTCAACGATCTGTTTCTCGCCATTTTGATGAAATGTTTTTCGCCGCTGGCAGACGGGCGGAGAAAAACCGCAGGCCGCAGAAAAATTTCCATCGGGTGCATCGTGAACGCCCGAAAGGACATCGGACTGCACGACCGCAGAAACTTCGGGCTTTTCCTCGGCCTCTTCACGGTCAGCCTCGAGGTTCCGGACGAAGTCAGCGTGAAAAATCTCGCAAAGGAAATCCGCCGCCAGACCCGTGAAATCAAGCGGAAACGGCTTTATCTCGGAACACCGCTGGAAATGGCTTTTGGCCGGCTGCTTTTTCCGTGGCTTTCAAACGCGCGAAAAACGAAATTGTTCCGGCAAAGTTTTCCGTTGTGGGGAGGCATCACGAACATGAACCTCAATTCCCTCTGGGATCAGCACGACGAAACAAAGCCGTCGGACTATTTCCGCGCCGTTTCCACCGGGCCGGCGGTTCCGTTTGTGCTGTCCGTGACGACGTTCAACGATGTTGTGAACATCGGCGTTTCGTTCAGAACGTCAATTTTTTCAGCGGCGGAAATCGAACGAATCAAGGCCGGTTTTCTCAAAATGTCGGGGCAGATGGAAGCCGCGTGACCTTCGCGGCAAAGATTGATTTTTCGCCTGCAACCGCACAAACTCGCCGGAGATTAAACAAATGGCCGGAACACTTTCAGGAAAAACAGCGTTTGTCACGGGCGGCACACGGGGCATAGGCCGCGCCGTCGCGCTCAAGCTCGCGCGCGAAGGCTGCGACGTGGCCATCGCTTATCACAACAGCCACGAGGAAGCCGGGTCGGTTTGCAAAGCGATCCAAGGTTTTGGCCGCAAAGCGATGGCGGTCCAGGCCGACGTTTCGGACCCCGAAAGCCTCAAGGAGGCGTTTGAAATTTTCCGCAAGGAATTTTATCGCGTGGACATCGTCGTCAGCAACGCCGCCATCGGCGTGCTCAAACCGGCGATGGAACTTTCGCTCAAACATTTCCGCCGCTGCATGGAGACCAACGCGCTCGCGTTGAATTCACTCGCGCAAAACGCCGTGCCAATGATGCCTGAAGGCGGCTGCATCATCGGCCTTTCGAGCCTCGGCTCGGTGCGCGCCATTCCGAATTATTCTTTTATCGGCGCGTCGAAGGCCGCTCTCGAATCGCTCGCTCGCGGGCTGGCTCTGGAGCTTGGCCATACAAAAAAAATCCGCGTCAACATCGTCAGCGCCGGTGTCGTGGACACGGACGCGCTGAAATATTTCCCGAACCGCGAACAATTGCTCGCCGAATACGCGCGCCGAACGCCCATCGGCCCGACGCTCACGCCGGAACAGGTCGCTGACGCGGTTTATTTGCTTTGCCTGCCCGAAGCGGCGATGATCACCGGCCACACGCTCGTCGTGGATGGCGGCTACTGCATTTCAGGATGAACGAACCGAAAATATCCGACGCCGGCTTGTCCGGCGGAATCGCCATCGTCACCGGCGGCAGCCGTGGAATTGGCCGCGCGATTGTCGAAATTCTCGCCGCGTCGGGAATGGAAGTCATTTTCACTTATCGCGACAACGCGTCGGCGGCGAACGAAGTCATCGCGGCGAATCCCGGCAAAAAAATTTCCGCCGAGAAGGTGGACGCGCGCGATTCCGCCGCCTGCGCTGCGTTCGTGGAAAAAATTGTTGATCGCACGGGGAAAATTGATCTGCTCGTCAACAACGCCGGAGTTGTCCGCGATAATTTGCTGGCGATGCTCGGCGACGACGACATCAAGGACGTTCTTGACACGAATGTGACCGGCACTTTCAACATGACGCGCGCCGTCGCGCCGTATATGATTTCCAAACGTCGCGGAAAAATTGTGAACATCAGTTCCGTCTCCGGCGAGAAAGGCGGGCGCGGCCAGACGAATTACGCGGCGAGCAAGGGCGCGATCAACGCGTTCACAAAATCGCTCGCGGTCGAGCTTGCGCCGCGCGGCATCACGGTCAACGCCGTCGCGCCGGGCGTGATTGAAACGGAGATGTCAAAAACAGTTCGTGAACTGGCCGGTGACCAGATTCAGTCGCGGATTTTGTTGAAGCGGATCGGCAAACCGGAAGATATTGCCAACGCGGTCTGGTTTTTGAGTTCGAAATTCGCCGACTACATCACCGGCGAAATTTTGCACGTGGACGGCGGATTCAAGATGGAGTGAATTTATGAGCAACGAAAACATCACGAAAGAAGAGATAACGGCCATTTTTCCGAAAGTCGCCGAAATCATGGCCGACGCGCTCGGCTGCGACGTGGAAAAAGTGAAACTCAATTCATCGCTGATCAGCGACCTCGGCGCGGAGTCCATTGATTTTCTCGACATTATTTTCCGGCTCGAACGCACGTTCAAAGTGAAAATCCCGCGCGGCAAAATCATCGAGGCCGCGCGCGGCGAACTTTCCGAATCTGCATTCGAGCAGGGCGGCCTGGTTTCCGACGCGGGAGTGGCGCGGCTGAAAACATTTCTGAACGAAGTTCCAGCCGATCGCTTCAAAACGCCGTTGAAGTCGGCAGAAATCCCGAAGCTGTTCACCGTCGAGACGTTTTGCAAAATGGTGATCCGCCAACAGCGCGCGACGGCGGCGGCGGGCGGCGCGAAGCCGGCTTGAACGGGCAGACCGGCATGGACGGACATTTTCGAGCATTCACTTTTGTGAACCGCATCACGGCGCTCCAGCCGGGAACTTCGGTTCGCGGCAATTATCTGATTCCGCCGGACATTGCCGATTTTCAGCAGTCGCTCGTCGGCGAGGCGGTTGGCCAACTCGCTGCGTGGGCGGCGATGGCGGCGGTGGATTTCAAATGCAGGCCGGTCGCCGGAATTGCCGGCCTGATCGAACTTCTCGCACCCGTCCGCCCCGGACAAACGCTCGAACTTTCCGCCGAACTCGAAAGCGTGGACATTGAGGCCGTCTCTTATCGTGGCGAGGCGAGCGCAAATGGAATTCCCCTGATCCGTCTGCAAAACTGCGTCGGCCCGATGATGCCGGTCGAAGAATTTGACGACCCGCAATTGCTTCGCGAACATTTCGCCGTGCTGTGCGGCAACGGTTCGGCAACTGGCGGTTTCGGCGGAATCCCACCGCTCGCATTTACGCGCAACGGCGGTGAGCCGGGAAAATCTGCGCGCGCCACGCTGCAAGTTTCCGCGTCCGCGCCGTTTTTCGCCGACCATTTTCCGCGCCGACCGGTTTTTCCGGGAACGCTGTTGATGAATTTGAATTTGCAGCTCGCCGCCGCGCTCGCCGCCGAAATTCCCGGACGCTGGAAATTGCGGACGGTTTCCGACTTGAAGCTGCGCTCGTTCATTCCGCCCGGCGAACAATTGGAACTCGAAGCGAAGCTTGGCGCTCGCACGGAAAATTCCGTCATCGTGATCGTGGAAACGCGCAAAGAAAAAAAACTTGTCGGCAGCGCGCGTGTGTCGTTCGCGCTTGGAGGAAATTCATGACGCCGCGCCGGAGAACCGCCATCACGGGCATCGGCATGGTCACGCCGGTCGGCAACGACGCGCGCACGACGTGGACGAACCTGCAGGCCGGACGCAGCGGCCTTGCGACCATCGGACATTTTGACGCCAGCGGTTTTCCCGTCCGCATCGGCGCGGAGGTGAAAAACTTTGACGCCGCAGCCGTCATCGGAAATCCAAAACTGCTCAAGCACTCCACCCGCTCGCATCGTTTCGCGCTCGCGGCGGCGCAAGAAGCATTTGCAGATGCGGGAATTCGCCCGTCCGCGTCCGACGGGCATCGCTGGGGTTTTTGCGCTGGCGCGGGAATGATGGGCGTTGATTACCGCGAACTGGAAACCGTCCAAAAATACTGCGCGCCGGACGGCGAATTTCAGCCGGACGGATTTCTCGCGGAGAATTTCCCCGCCGACCCCGTCGCGTTCTGCCGCAGCCAGACCAATTCTGGTCTTGCGCTGCTCACGCGGCATTTTGGGATTCGCGGCTATGCCACGGCCGTCCACACCGCGTGCGCCTCCGGCGGACAGGCGCTCGGCACCGCGTTGAAAGTGATGCGGCGCGGCCACGCAGATTTCATGCTGGCCGGTGGATTTGATTCCATGCTCAACCCAATCGGCCTTTCGGCGTTTTGTCTTTTGGGCGCGCTGTCCACCGACAACGACGCGCCCGAACGCGCGAGCCGCCCGTTCGATTTGACGCGGAATGGTTTTGTCCTCGGCGAAGGCGCGGCTTTTTTAGTCCTGGAGAATTGGGATTCGGCGCGGAAGCGCGGTGCAAACATTTATGCGGAACTGGCCGGCGATGGAAATTCTTTGAGTTGCTACCGCATCACCGATTCGCCGCCGGACGGCGACGGCCCGATCCAGGCTATCCGACAAGCGCTGGGTGACGCAGGGATTTCGCCGGAGTCAGTGGATTATGTGAACGCGCACGGAACTTCGACTTTGATGAACGACCGCAGCGAATGTGCCGCGTTGCGCGCCGTCATGGGAAATCACATCGGCAGCATGGCCGTGAGTTCGACAAAAAGTTGCATGGGACATTTGATCGCGGCGGCGGGTGCGGTCGAAGCCGCCGTCTGCGCACTGGCCATCCGTGACGGCATTGCGCCGGTGAATGCGAATTATACCCAGCCCGATCCCGACTGCAACGTGAACATCGTGCGCGAAAAATCCAGGCCGATGAAAATCCGCGCCGCGCTTTCAAATTCGCTCGGCTTCGGCGGCTCGAACAGCTCGCTCGTTTTCCGCCATCCCGATGAGGTGGACGCATGAACTCTCCGCGCAAAATTGTCATCACCGGACTCGGCGCCGTTTGCGGCGCGGGCAGGACTGTTGACGAAATTTTTGGCGCGATTGTCAACGGACGTTCCGCCATCGCGCCCATCACGCAGCTTGACGCGAGCCGCTGGCCGGTGCGCGTCGCCGCCGAGTGCAACGTGGAAAATAAAATTCTCGTGCCCGATCGCAAGCTGCACAAAAGCATTTCGCGCACGGACATTTTCGGGATTTACGCGGCGGAATCGGCCATCCAGCAATCCGGCCTGTCCGCGCATCGCGAAATGCTCGACGCGGCGGCGGAGATTCAATTCGACGACCGCAGCGGCATCTTCGCGGGTTCTGGCGGCGGAAATTACGGCTGCAATTATGATTTCTTTCAGGCCATGGCTGCTGCGAAAGGCGATTTGAAAAAATTCGGCGGGCATTTCGCCGAATCAGTCAACCCGATGTGGCTGTTGCGCAATCTGCCGAACAACGTGCTGTGCCACGTCGGCATCCGTCATAATTTCAAGGGTGCCAACGCCTGCATCACCAACCATTGCGTCGGCGGCGCGATGGCCGTTGCCGAGGCCGCCGCCGCCATCCGCGCGTGCGAGGCGGACCGTGCCGTCGCGGTCGGCCACGACACGCCGTTCGAGCCGGAAACTTTGTTTCATTATCAATGGCTTGGATTGATGTCGCCGGAAATGGTGCGCCCATTCGACCGTGACCGGAGCGGAACCGTTTTCGGCGAAGGCGCGGCGTCCGTCATGCTCGAAACGGCGGAAGACGCGGAGGCGCGTGGAGGAAAAATTTTCGGAGAATTTCTCGGATCCGGCTGCGCGACGGAAGCGACGGGCGTTCTCGACATCCGCCCGGACGGCGACGGTTTGAGCCGCGCAATCCAACTCGCGCTTGCGGACGCGGGAATTTCTCCCGGCGCAGTTGGCATGATCATCGCACACGGCAACGGCACGCACGCATCCGATGCGTCCGAGGCGTGCGCCATCCGCCGCGTGTTCGGCGAAAAAATTCCGCCGGTCACGGGCTTCAAATGGGCTTGCGGACATCTCATCGCCGCGTCGGGAATTCTCGATTTAGTTTTTGCGCTGACGTCGTTGAGCCAGAAAATTGTTCCCGGAATTGCCACGTTGAATTTGACCGACCCGGAATTCGCGCCGTTTCCAGTTTCAAAAAACCCGCAACAGCCGCGCAGCGACATCGCGCTCGTTCTCTGCCGTGGATTTGGCGGCATGAACGTCGCGCTGCTCGTGCGCGCCAATCCATGATGCCCGACGCCCCGCCCAATTCGCGCTGCGGGATTGACACGGTGGAAATTTCCCGCGTCGAGAAGCTGCTCGCCGGCCTGCCGCCGGAAGATCTGCTGAAATTGTTTTCGAAGCAGGAATTGCAGGACGCCGGAACCGGAATTGGACGAACCGCGAGTCTCGCCGCACGCTTCGCCGCGAAGGAGGCGTGCTGCAAATTGTTTCCGCGCGAAACGACTTTAGGACAGATTGAGCCTTCCGATTTCAGCGTGCGCCGCGACAATTACGGTGCGCCGCAAATTGTCGCGAGTCCGAAGGCGCAATCCGTTCTCGACCGTCATCGCATCGGTGCGATCCGCGTTTCGCTCACACACACGGAAACAAGCGCGTCCGCCGTCGCGATGGCCGGATTGCGCAAGACCGATGTTCCGTGGTTCGGGAAATTATTTTATCATTTGCTTCCGTATCGCCGTGCGCTAGTGCTGGAAAATTTCCGGCGCGTCTTTGGCGACACCTTGCCGGAGGACGAAATTCTCCGGCTCGCGCAGGCGTATTACGCGCATTACATCCGTTTCCTCGTCGAATTTATCCGGCTGCCTTTCATGTCGGCGGGAAAAAAGCAGTCCTACATCCGCGTCGAGAACATGGAATCGCCGCTGCGCGCGCACGAAAAAGGGAAGGGACTTATTTTTCTGACTGGACATTTTGGGAATTGGGAAGTGTCCACCGTGGCGGGCATCACACAGTTTCCGCAGTTCAAAGGCCAGCTTCATTTCGTGCGGCGACCGCTCAATCCCGAATGGCTCAACCGGTTCATCACACGCCGGTTTCGCCGCGCCGGTTTCGGCACCATCGCCAAGCGCGGCTCGCTCGACACCATTCTCAACCTGCTGGAGAGCGGCGCGGTTGTTGTCTATGTCTTTGACCAGCACGCAGCGAAGGGCGACGGCATCGCGGTTGATTTTTTCGGCCATCCGGCTGGCACGTTCAAAAGCCCCGCGCTGCTCGCCATGAGCACCGGCGCGCCCGTCATCCCCGCCTCAAGCTGGCGCGAACCCGACGGCACGCACGTCCTGCGCTTCGAGGAACCGCTGCCGCTCATCGAGCACGAAAACACGGGCGAAGCCATCCGCCAAAACACCCGCACCTACAACGCCGCGCTCGAACGGATGCTGCTCCGCCATCCCGATCAATGGATTTGGATGCACCGGCGGTGGAAATAAATTCCTCGCGAAAGTCGTCCGCAAATTGTCCAAGAAAGAACGCGCCGGATTGAAATGGTGGGCGGAAAAATACGTTGGCAACGGAGCTTACTGTTTGAAAAATAAAATCGGCATTGGCGGACCAACGCTTTCGAGCGAACATTAAGAATCTTTCTTGGATTTTCCACAGCGTTTTGCAAAGTAGAAAATTGCAAAAACTGCGAGAACAATTTCAATGGTGAAACAAACTCCATCGTTGATTCCAAGAGAAGCAACGAATCGATCTTCGGCTTCACGCATTTGCTGACCGTAAATAATTCGCAAAACGAACGAGGCAATTATCAATACAATGCCAAGCAAAAGAAGAATCTCAATCCAACGCATTTGCCATTTTGGGGACATAAACGTTTTTACAAACGGAGTTTCAGCAAAAGTTCTTCCACAGTCAAATTGTGATGAGCCGCCACGGGCTTGAGAACGCCTTTGACGAGCGTGCCGGTCTTGAGCGGCTTGTGGTTTGGAATCGTGACGTGATGTTCGCCGTTCAGTTGGGTTGAAAGACGCATATGCGAGCCGTCCTGACGATCAAATTGATAACCCAAAACGCGCAGGCTTTGACCAAATCGTCGCCGTGAACGTCCCGTGGAATTTTCACGTCGCAAGAACTTCGTCGCGCACGAAATGAAGCCGGATGACGGAAGGCATTTTTCCAGGAACGCCGTCGCCAAAATGACAGCGCACCGAGTCGCGCACCATCTCGTGCAATTCCTCAATGGTATCGCCTTGCGTGGCGATGGCGTGTCCAAGAGCAGTGGCAACGTAGCCGCCGTCCGCTTCGTCTTCCTGAACTTCAAAAATGATTTCGCTCACGGAAAAACATTATTCCGTCCGGCGATTTCGCGCAAGCTGGAACAATTTGAATCATCTCCGCAACATTCCCGGCAGGCCGCCGCCCATCTTGGCCATCATCTTCGACATCTTGCCCATTTTTTTCATCATCGTCTGCATCTGGAAAAATTTGTTCAGCATCGTGTTCAATTCCGTCACGCTCACGCCGCTGCCCTTGGCGATGCGGATGCGGCGCTTGGCATTGAGAAGTTCCGGGCTGCGCCGTTCCTTTGCCGTCATGCCGCAAATCATCGCCTCCATACGCTTGAATTCCTTTTCCTGCTTGCCGATGTCCATCTGCTTCAACGCCTCACCGCCGCCGGGCAGCATCTTCACGACGCTTTCGAGCGAGCCGAGCTTTTTCATCCCGCGCAACTGCTCCAGAAAATCCTCCAGCGTGAACTGGCCTTTGCGCATTTTTTCCTCCATGCGCTTTGCGTCGTCCTCGCTGACGGCTTCGGCGGCGCGCTCGACGAGGCTGACGACGTCGCCCATGCCCAAAATCCGCGATGCCATGCGTTCGGGATGAAACGGCTCGAATTCGTCCAGCTTTTCGCCCACGCCCATGAACTTGATGGGCTTGCCGGTGACGGCCTTCAGGCTCAATGCCGCGCCGCCGCGCGCATCGCCGTCCAGCTTCGTGAGGATGGAACCGGTGATGTTCAGCGCCTGATCAAAATGCGCGGCGACGTTCACGGCTTCCTGTCCGGTGGCGGCGTCGAGCACGAGCAGAATTTCCTGCGGCTTGACGAGGTCGCGCAGGCGAACGAGTTCCTCAACGAGCGGTTCGTCAATCTGCAACCGGCCGGCGGTGTCGAAAATCAGAATGTTTCGTGAATTCGCTTTCGCAAAATCCAGAGCCTCGCGTGCGATTTTCAAAACATCCGTTTCGCCGCGCTTCAGAAAGACAGGAACCTCGATTTGTTTGCCGAGCGTTTCCAGTTGGTCCATCGCCGCCGGGCGATAAACGTCCGCCGCGACGAGCAACGGCTGGCGTCCCTGTTTTTGAAGCAATCGCGCGAGCTTGCCGCTGGAAGTTGTTTTGCCGGAGCCGTGCAGGCCGGCCAACAAAATGGAACTTGGATTTCCGTCGAGCTTCAGCGCCGAGTTTTGCGAGCCGAGCAGTTCAACAAGTTCGTCGTGGATGATCTTGATGATTTGCTGGCCGGGCTGGACGCTCGCGACGACTTCCGCGCCAAGCGCCTTGGTTTTGACGCGCTCGATGAAGTCGCGCGCTACCTTGAAATTCACGTCCGCTTCCAGCAGCGCCATCCGCACTTCGCGCAGGGCGTCACTGGCGTTGGACTCGGAAATTTTTCCGAGGCCGCGCAGGTTGCGGAAGGCGTTCTGGAGCTTGGTGCTTAAGGAATCGAACATCCGCCCAGCTTAAATCAAATGGTGCGCACGCACAATTTTGGATTTCAGCCGCCGTGAATTTCTGGAAGCGTCCGAGAATCCTGAACTTTGAACTTGAGCGGATTCAAAAGGCGTGGCTTACTGTGCGACCGCGCAACGGTCGGTAGGTTACCCAAGTGGCCAACGGGGGCAGACTGTAAATCTGCTGGCTTACGCCTTCGATGGTTCGAATCCATCACCTACCACCACTCTTTCTTTTCAGGAGAAACAGGGGTTTTGTTCAAATAAATCAATGGTTTTCACTGCATTGCCGTTTTTAGCCTCTGCGTTTTGGTGCTTTTGTTGCCTCTTGCGTTCCCGTCCTGTTCGATGCGGACAAGCGGTCGCGTAAAAAATGCCGGACGTCCACCCGCTTCCGCCTGTCTTCCAGTTCAACCGCCCGCCATCGCGCCCACGATGAGGAACGGTTCCGCGCCGCTCACAACCTCGTCCGGCAATGGCGTCTCCGGCGGTTCGAGCGACACATCTTCCTTGCACGCGAAGAACCGGATGAACGGACGGCGTTTCAACGTGCCGTGGTCGCGGATTGTCCCTTGCAAAACAGGAAATTTATTTTCCAGTGCGTCCACTACGGCACGAATCGTGACCGGTTCCGCGACTTCCAATTGCACCTCGCCGGCCACACGCGCGAGATTGCACAGATGAAATGGCAGCACGACGCGGATCATGGCAGCGTTTGCACCTCGACGGAATAAACCGCCGGCAAATCGCGGACGATGGCGTTCCACGAATTGCCGCCGTTGGCCGAGCAATAAACCTGCCCGCCCGTCGTGCCGAAATAAATGCCGCACTTGTCGAGCGAGTCCACGGCCATCGCGTCGCGTAGCACGTTCACATAACAATCTTTTTGCGGCAGACCCTTCGTGAGCGCCTCCCATTCGCCGCCGCCGGTCTTGCTCCGATAGACGCGCAATCTTCCGTCCGGCGGATAGTGCAGGGAATCGCTCGTGATGGGCACAACGTAAATCGTTTCCGGCTCATTGAAGTTCACATCAATCGGAAAGCCAAAATCCGTCGGCAGATTGCCGCTGACTTCCTTCCATTGTTCGCCGGCGTTGTCCGTGCGCAACACGTCCCAATGCTTCTGCATGAACAGCACATCTGGTTTCGACGGATGCAGCGCGATGCGATGGACGCAGTGGCCGACTTCCGCGTCCGGGTCGGGCAGTTCAAAATTGGATTTCAATCCGCTCGTGATCGGCTTCCAGGTTTTGCCGCCGTCATCGGTGCGGAAGCAACCGCCCGCCGAGATGGCGATGTAAATCCGCTTCTCGTTTTTCGGGTCGAGCAAAATTGTGTGAACGGCCATTCCGCCCGCGCCGGGCTGCCAGAGATTTCCTTTTGTTTTCCGCAAGCCGGAAAGCTCCTGCCACGTTTTGCCGCCGTCGGTGGTTTTGAAGATCGCCGCGTCCTCCACGCCGGCATAGGCCGTATCCGGGTCGGTGAGCGACGGCTCAATATGCCACACGCGTTTGAATTCCCACGGATGCTGCGTGCCGTCATACCATTTATGCGTGCCGGCGTTGCCCTCATAAACGAACTTGTTGCTCTCGCCTTTTGGAAAACCGCCCGGGCCTTTCAATTCCTCCGCGCTGCTGCCGGGCGTGTTCCACGTTTTGCCGCCGTCATCAGAACGCTGGATGATCTGCCCGAACCAGCCGGACGATTGCGACGCGTAAATCCGGTTTGGATCAACCGGCGAACCTTTAAGATGATAAATCTCCCAGCCCGCGAAATGCGGGCCGCTGACTTTCCAATCCTTGCGCTTGCCATCCGCCGTCAGGATGAACGCGCCCTTCTTCGTGCCGACCGATACCCGGATTTTGCTCATAACTTTCTTCTGTTTTGATTTGCGTTTGGTGTTCGTGCGTCAGGCATGATATGCCCGATTCAAGGTTTTGTTGTCAAGTGTTCAGCAATCCGTTCCAAACTTGATGTCATGCCCATCTCAAATCCGCCGATAAATTTACTTGCCTCGGCGGCCGTCATCGTGACGTGCGAGTGGATTTTATTTTTGTTTTGCCGCTCATCGGATGTTCCGCCCCGTTCAACGCGCGCATCACGTCATAAATTTTTCCATCAGACCGCGCGTCCCATTCGCAAACCGGATTCGTGAACCCGCAGCGCCGGCAGGACATCCCGCGAGTGATGGAGATTGCAAATGGATCCGGACTGGAAATTCTGCAGCCGCCCGGTTTGCGGTTTTAATTCTTCTCTGTCGTGTCCGCCGGCGGAGCGTGTTTGATGAACTTGTCGGCCCAGGCGATGAAATACTTCATGTTTGAATAGTCCTCGTGTCCGCCGTCGTGCTGGCGCCAGGCAAGTTCGCCGTCCAACAGGCCGGTGTTGACGGGCGGCATTTTGGCAACGTGGTAATCGTTGGTGTCGCCGATGCCCCGCGCCCCCAACAAGCGGAACACCGCGCTGGCATCAACGGTGGCCATGTAACTGCCTTGATGGTCGAGCCAGTTGGCGTCGCCGCGTTCCGGCAGACCGTAACTGATGAACGTGAGCCGCGGCGCGCACAAGGCGATCAACTCATTGGAGTCAACCGGCAGGTCGCCGGCGTTCTTGGTGCCAAAGGAGGATTTTGCGGCTCCATATTTCAGGAAATTGCCGGCCATCCAATGATATTCTCCCGTGCCGGTAAGATTTTCCACGGCTTCGCCAAAATTGCGGCGATGCGGCTTGGCTCCGCCTTCGCCGGAGGAACCCACCAAGGCCATGGCAAATCGCGGCTCGAAAGCCAGCGTCACCAGTGCCGCTTTGCCGTAACGCGACACGCCTTCGATGCCGACGTGTTTGGCGTCCACCGTCGGATCGGTTTCAAGATAATCCAGGCCTCGTGCCGCGCCCCAGGCCCACGCCCGCAACGCGCCCCAGCCGTCCGGCTTGCGCGGCTGGCCTTTGTTGACGAGGCCGATGATGCCCTTGGTCAGTCCAGCGCCGTTGTCCGCCTGGATGCTCGCAGGATTGATCGTCGCATAGCCCCAGCCATCGGCAATCAACATCTCCTGCGAACTCGGGCCGGACGGTGCCGGGCCGCCAAATCCTCCAAAAGGATTCGCCGGTTCCGGCTCGCCAGCTCGCCTTGGAAGACCGCCGCCGCCAAACATCATCAGCATCGGCACCGGGCCTTTGACCTTCGCCGGTGTGACGACTGTCATTTGGATGGCCACCTTGATGGCGGGACAGGCCGAATTATCCACATGCCCGACCAGTTGCCTGGCGATGACCGGAATGTTACCCACCACGCGATCCGTCGCCTGCGTCGTGATTGTCCAGGTGACTGCTGAAACATTTTTAGGCACACGCCCGGTGACTTCGCGCTCGAAATCCTCCACGATTTCCGGCCGCCGCTGCTTCCACCACGTTTCCGGCGTCGTGACTTCCTGCCCGTTTTTCAAAGTCAGCGCGTCGGGGTAATCCGGGAACGGATTTGCCTTGGCCTGATCATAATTGGCGGCGTTCGGCACGCCGACGTTTCCGCTCGGACCGGGACGCAATTCGGTGATACCCAGTTGGTCCATCATGTTTTGATGATCCTGCGACGCGGACCAGTTCAACGGAGCCGGCGTGGCATTGGTGTTCGCAGCGGAATCGGTCTGGGCGGGGAGGGAATCGGCGGCAATCACCAATGCGAGGACGACGACGAAACAGCGGGGAAAATTAAGGAATGTGCTGGTGTGGTTCATAGGTTTGAAGATAGAAGTAATGCAATTTCACGCAGACGCAAACCAAAATATGGAACTTCTGCAACCCCGGACATTTTCGAGGTTTGTCCCTTTGGGCAGGCAATTCGATGCCCGTGACCGGAGACAGCAAAACACTTCAGAATGCAAGGCGCCACCGCCGACCGCACGAGCGGAATTAAATGCCCGCGAATGGGCGCTTTAACAATGCAACCGCCGCTGACCGGTTCAGGTTCGTGGCAGGATTTCAATCCCGCTGATCTTGGGATTTTCCACGTTGGGCGTGAACGTGATGTTTAATTTGCCGTCGGTCACTTCCACATTGACGCTTTCAACATAGGCTTTATCGAAACCGCCGGCTTTGACCCAGATGTCGAAATCCTTGAACTCATGCCCCTGGACATTGAAGGAGAAAACCCGCTGGCCGGCGTCGGTAATGCCCGAGTAAACCTCCGCAAAATGAAGTTTCACGATGTATTTGCCGTTGGGAACGGCAAAGTTGTAGGCCGTCATCCCGTATCGTTCCGTCTGATAAATCGCGGAGTCTGGGGTGTTGGTGATGACTGCGTCGTCCACTCCAAATGTGTCGCCATCGGCGGAACCTTCGTCCGCAAGCCATACATTGCCTTCGGAATCCGTCAATTTATCGGTCGCGCCGCAGTCAATGCGAACCGGCGGGGTCACCACAACCGGAGCTGTCGGCGGAGCTGCGGGCGCGGCAGTTGCGTCCGGTGCCGGAGTCGCAACCGGAGCTGGCTCAGCCGCTGGCGCCGGGGCTGCCGGTGCAGCGGCGGATGTGGCGGGACTTGTGGAAGCCTGCTCATTGGCCGGTTTGCAGCCGGTTATTAAAGCAACGGCCAGTATGCAAGCAAAACAACCGGCCCATTTCTGCGTCAGGCGATTTGTGTTTGTCATAAATTTTCTTTGGAATCAGTGGATTTCTGTTACGCCTGCTAAAATCTGGTGAAACCAAAAAATCAGGAGCCGTCACGTTGAGCGGTTCGGTAAGATGCTGCGTGGCGCATGACGGCAAAATCTGTAGCCACCGCCGGACCGCCCGCGCGCGCTGGAGATTGCGAAAAACTTCGGGCTGGAATTCCTGCCGCCGCGTGGCGCGTGAATTTAAGGTGACTGGTTGAAAGATTGGGCGATCCGAATAAGAAACAATCTTCGCATCGCATCATAGCCGCGCTCATTCGGGTCTTCGAGATTGGCATACAACCAGTAATGAGGGTCATGCCAATCATAGTTGGCTCTCCAGAACTGTGTGCAATGAATTCCATGACCTAAAAAAGCCGTGTGAATGTCAACGGCATGAACATTCGGATGTTTTTGAGCACAGTGCGAAATTGCATCATTGTAAGCGTTGAGAATTGGCTCGGCATCTTTCCACGCCGGCAAGCGGGCTCGCGTTGTATCGCCGACTCCATCCGTCGGGTCAAAAATAGTTGCCAGATAAATTTGGCATCCGCCGGGAAATTTAGATTCAATTTGCCGGATCACTAATTCGATTCGTTGCTCAAAGTTACTAATCCACGGTTTTGCTTCGTCCAGCGTCGCTCCATACATCGCTTGTTCGCGAGGCGGAGTCCGTCCGTAATTATGAATCAAATCATTTCCACCCGTGGTAATCACAACAATGCCGAGAGTATTGGAATCTGCTTGCGTTAAATGCGGCAGTTCCTGCTCCAAAAGTTCCATCGAAGTGCTGCCGGAAATGGCAAGATTGGTAAATGCAAGTTTGGGAAAAACTTTTATCAGACAAATTCCTTTCATGTCTTGAAACTCGTCTGCGGGATTTTGAACCAATCGGTCGAAATAAGAATATCTCTTCCTCGCACCAAAACCAGCAGTCACGCTGTCTCCGAATCCAACAAATAAAACAGGCCGGTTAGTCCATTGCTTTGAAAATGTTTCGCCCGAAACCATCGAACCTGCTGGGCCGCTTCCAACCGGAATACTAAACCAAAAATAAGGACAGGCGGATGCCGCAATGACCAAAATAAATCCCGCCGCAAAAAATATTCGCAGGCGATTTCGTTTCATTTGAACAGTTGATTGATTTTCGCCTTCACCGCTTCATCCATCTTGATGAGCGGCGGCCACGCGCGTTTGAAACCTTCGCCGAGAATTTTCTTCGTCGCGTCAATGCCCAGCTTGCTGCCGCTGGCGATCTCGCTCGTCGCGTGGTCGAGCACATCGGACGGGCCTTTGGTAAAGATGCTGTCGCGCTGCGGATCGGTGTTGGCCGTGAGATGGAACAGCACTTCGCTCGTGTTATGGACGTTCACGCCCGCGTCCACCACCACGATGTATTTCGTGAACATCATCTGCCCCATGCCCCAAAGTCCGTGCATGATTTTGTAAGCCTGCATCGGGTAAGTTTTCTTGATGCTGACGAACACGAGGTTGTGGAACACGCCTTCCGCCGGCAGCGCGATGTCCACGATTTCAGGAAAATTCATTTTGAAGATCGGCAGAAAAATTTTCACGCTCGCCCCGCCGATGTAAAAATCTTCCATCGGCGGAATGCCGACAATCGTCGCCGGATAAACCGCGTCTTTGCGATGCGTGATGGCCGTGACGTGAAAAACCGGATACGGTTCAGGCAACGTGTAATAACCGGTGTGATCGCCGAACGGTCCTTCTTCGCGCAACGGCTCGGTCGGGTCCACGTAACCTTCGATGACGAAATCGGAATTTGCCGGAACTTCCAAATCGTTCGTCTCGCACTTGATCAGCTCGACGGATTTTTTACGGAGATAACCGGCGAGTAGAAATTCGTCCAAGCCGTCCGGCAACGGCGCGGTTGCGGCGAAAGGAAACATCGGGTCGCCGCCGATGAAAATGCTGACAGGCATTCGCGTGCCGGTTTCGTAATAACGTCGCCCGTGCCGCGCGCCGACTTTTTGCAATTGCCAGTGCATGCCCGTCGTGCGCTCGTCGTAAATCTGGATGCGATACATGCCGACATTACGTTCGCCCGTATCGGGGTCGCGCGTCACGACACAGGGCAACGTGATGAAACGTCCGCCATCGAGCGGCCAGCATTTTTGAATCGGCAAATTTGCCAAAGTTGCAGGTTGCAGGTTGAAAGTCGAAGGCTCATTAACGCTCGGAGCTTTCGGCCAACTTTGGACTTTGGACTTTGGACTCTCGACCAAATGAATCACTTCCTTGCACGCGCCGCTTTTTACAATTTTCGGTTTCGCGTGACGCAATTCAAATGCTTGTCCCAATAATTTTATCGCTTCGCGAAAACTTTTCGGCGGCTTGGCTTTCATCAGCGCGCCGAGTTCGTTCGCTATTTCTTCAACGGAATTTGCGCCCATGCTCATGGCCATGCGCTTGTGCGAGCCGAGTGTGTTGATGGCGAGTGGAAATGGCGAGACAATGCCGTTGACGGTGGGCTGCTCGAACAACAGCGCCTTGCCGCCGCCGGGCAATTTCATTTCGCGGTCGGCGATCTCGGTGATTTCCAATTCCGTCGCGACGGGTTGCGAAATTTTTTTTAATTCGCCTGCGCGGTCGAGCGCGTTGACGAAATCGCGAAAGGAATCAAAAGCCATACGCGTGTGAGACTAACTGAAAAAACTTTGGCGAGCAATGCAGGGAAATGTTTCGTCTTTTTGGTGGTTGACATCTTCCCGATTAAAGAGACATTGCTCCTGACTGCGTCAGGAGCGACGTTGCGAGTTTAACGGCGGTAAAATACCTTTGTGAAAATCATCCTTAAGCAGATGATGCCGATTCTGGCCGTGCTGTTGCTGGCGGCCGCCAGCGGTTCGGCGCAGGTTCTTTCTCCTGTGTATAGTTTCGATAACGAGACCAATGATCTTACTCACAACGCGGGACTTTTGTTGTCCGGCAACACGCTTTATGGGACGGCATTGGGGTCGGTTTACAGCGCGAGCCACGGCAGGGAAGGGGGAGATCCCGCTTTGTCCGGCGCCGTGTTCAAACTGAGCACTGACGGCAAGGGCTTCACGAATTTTTACATTTTCAGCCCGGTAGATGGAAATTCGATGACCAACACCGATGGGGCTAATTCGGCCGCACAATTGGTCTTGTCCGGCAATACGCTGTATGGAACAGCGGAAAATGGCGGCTTTTACGCCAAAGGAACAGTTTTCGCGATCAACACCGATGGCACGGGTTTCACGAATCTTTACAATTTCGGCGCATCCGGCACCAATGACGGGGCCATCCCGTCTGCGGGTTTGGTTTTATCGGGCAACACGCTCTATGGGGCGACCGGAGAAGGAGGCAGTTCGGGAAACGGCACCATATTCGCCATCCATACTGACGGCACAGGTTTTACGAACCTCTATAATTTCGCCGATGGCGGCGGTTCCGGGCGTTCCGGGGGGATGAGGTCCAATTTGATTTTGTCCAACAATATCCTGTATGGGACGACGTCTACAGGCGGCAGTGCGGGGAATGGCACGGTGTTCGCCGTCAACACCGACGGCACGGGCTTTACCAATTTGCACAGTTTTTCGAGTCTCGTCCAGGAGACAATCTCTGAGTATGTTTCCATTTACACGAATAGCGATGGAGCGAATCCGGTAGGCGGTTTGGTTTTGGCGGGTAACAAATTGTATGGGACGGCAGGAGCAGGAGGTTCAGGCATATACAGCGGCAGCAGCGCGTTTGGTGGCACGGTGTTTGCCGTCAACACCGACGGCACAGATTTTACAAACTTGCATAGTTTCAACGGCAGCGACGGCGCGGGTCCGTCCGCCGGTCTGGTTTTATCGGGCAGCACACTTTACGGGACGACGGCGGGGCACAACATCACTTTTAATGAGGGCACGGTGTTCGCCATTAACACAGACGGCACGAGCTTTGCCACGCTCCATACGTTTGCGCAGCCGACTTACGAAGTGTCCGGAGTTTACACCAATGCGGACGGAGCCGGTCCCGTTGGGAACCTGATTTTGTCGGGCAGCACACTTTATGGAGCGACGCAGCTCGGCGGCACCAACGGTTTCGGGACGATGTTCGCGCTGGACCTGTCGGTTGCGGCTCCGACGATTCAATTCACCGCCAGTCCGACGAACGGCGTGCCGCCGATGTCGGTTCAATTCAGTTCTCCAGCCGTTGACGCTGGCGGCAATGCCATCCTCGCCTGGAACTGGAATTTTGGCGATGGCTCAAACAGCATTGTGCAAAATCCAACGCACGCTTACAGCAACGCCGCCACTTTCTTTCCCACTCTGACCTGCGTCAATAATAATGGCGATACCGTCAGCGGTTCCGGTCCGGCCATTATAACGGCCTATCCACGCTCGATACTCAACGGCGGATTTGAAGCCGGAACTTTCACCAATTGGACGAAAGCTTACGATTACAGTGCTGTCTCCACCGGTTCCACGTATGCACTTTTGGGCAAGTATGGGGCCGCATTGGAGACCGGCGGAACGATGGGCTTTCTTTCGCAAACGCTGGCCACGGCTCCTGGAGCAGTTTATTTAATCTCGTTTTGGCTGGACAGCCCCCGCAATTACACTGTTACCAATGACTTTCAGGTGTCATGGAATGGAAACGTGCTCCTCGATAAAGCCAATCTTCCTGCCATCGGCTGGACGAACATTCAGTTGACGGTGACGGCGACGGCAACCCTCTCGACGCTTCAGTTCGGATACCTGAACGGCTACTTCTATTTCGGTCTGGATGACGTCACCGCCTCGTCACCGCCGCAACCGCCCGGCATGATTCAGTTCACCGCCAGCCCGGCCAGCGGCATACTGCCGCTGGCCGTTCACTTCAGTTCTCCAGCCGTTGATGCCGGCGGTAATACCATCCTCGCTTGGATGTGGAAGTTCGGCGATGGCTCCAACAGCATCGAGCAAAATCCAACCCACACTTACACCAACGCCGCCACTTTCTTTCCCACTCTGACCTGCATCAATAGCAACGGCAGCACGGTCATTGGTTCCGGTCCGGCCATTACCGTGGAATATCCGCGCTCGATTCTCAACGGCGGATTTGAAACCGGAACTTTCACCAATTGGACGAAAGGGCGCTATCGCGATTACACTGTTGTCTCCACCGATTCCAAGTATGCACATTCGGGCACGTATGGGGCTGCATTGGAGTCAGACGGGCCGATGGGCTTTCTTTCGCAAACGCTGGCCACGACTCCCGGAGCGGTCTATTTAATCTCGTTTGGGCTGGATAGTCCCTACGATACCGACGCCACTGATTTTCAGGTGTCATGGAATGGAAACGTGCTCCTCGATAAAACGAACCTTACTGCCATCGGCTGGACGAACATTCAGTTGACGGTGACGGCGACGGCAACCCTCTCGACGCTTCAGTTCGGATACCTAAATTACTACGGCTATTTCGGGTTGGATGACATCAGCGTCTCGTCGTCGCAACCACTCGGCATCGCCGGCTTCAACCTGGTCGGCGCGAACCTGGTGCTCAACGGCACTGGCGGGCTGTCCAACAGGACCTACTATGTGCTGATGGGCACCAACTTGACAGAGCCATTCAACCAGTGGACGCCGGTGGCGACCAACGTGCCGGGCGCGGACGGGAATTTCAACATCACTGCAACCAACGCGGTGGATTCCAAAGGGCCAGGGCGGTTCTACATTCTCCAGTTGCAATGATTTGTTTATCGTCTTTGCACCAAGACGAACAAGGCATGGCTTGACTTATTTCGGCAGCAAATCGGCCACAAGCAACTTTTCTTCCTTCAATTCGTTTTCCGTCGCGATAATTTTTGATTTGCTGAATTCGTTGAGCGAGACGTTTTGGACGATTTCCCATTTCTTGCCGTCGGTGCGGATCGGATAACTGAAGATCAAGTTTTTCTCGATGCCATAATCGCCGGGCGAGCAAACCGCGACGCTGAACCAGTCGCCGGGTTTCGTCGGCGTGGTGAGATTGCGGACGGTGTCCACGACGGCGTTCGCCGCGCTCGCCGCGCTGGAAAGTCCGCGCGCCTTGATGATGGCCGCGCCACGTTGTTGCACGGTGGAAATGAATTCGCCCTTGAGCCACGCTTCGTCCTTGATGACGCTCGTGACGGGCTGGCCGGAAATTTTTGCGTTGAAAAAATCAGGATACATCGTCGCGCTGTGATTTCCCCAAATCGCGAGGTTGCTGACGGCGGTCACGTCCACATTCGCTTTTTTCGCGAGTTGCGTCTTGGCACGGTTTTCGTCGAGCGCGGTCATGGCAAAAAAACTCTCCTTCGGCACGCCGGGCGCGTTGTTCGCGGCGATGAGTGAATTGGTATTGCACGGATTGCCGACGACGAGCACGCGCACGTCGCTCGCGGCATTTTTGGCAATCGCGTTGCCCTGGCCGGTGAAAATCTTGCCGTTGATGCCGAGCAAATCCTTGCGCTCCATCCCCTGCTTGCGCGGCACGGCACCGACGAGCAGCGCCCAGTTCACGCCGCGAAAACCTTCGTCAAGGTTTGAAGTCGGCACCAAGCCTTTGAGCAGCGGGAACGCGCAGTCATCGAGTTCCATGCAAACGCCGCCGAGGGCAGCCTGCGCTTTTTCATCCGGCACTTCAATGAGGTGCAAAATGACGGGCTGTTCCGGCCCGAATGCCGCGCCGGAAGCGATGCGGAAGAGAAGTGAATAACCGATCTGGCCGGCGGCGCCGGTGATGGCGACTCGAATGGGAGTTTTGTTCATAAATATTTTGGAGGGGCATTATGCAAATGCAGGCGTTTTGAGGCAAGTTTTCCGCGCGCCAAAAATTTTGCTTGGAAAAAAAATTATTCGGCGTAAAAAGGAACCGTTCTTTGAAACTGGCGGAAAAGTTTCCGCACAATCGCGGTCAAATGTCTGGGAACCCGGTGTGAATCCGGGACGGTTGCGCCACTGTAACGGCTACAAACTCCCAATGCCACCGACGAAAATCGGGAAGGCGGGAGTGAGATTTGAGGCCGAAGTCAGGATACCGGTTTGACTGCGCTCGTCGGCTCCGAGCGTATCGGGGCGCTTCTCCGCAAAGAGAAGGATGAGGCCAGCCGCGCGAACTGTTTTCGCGCGGATTTCTGATTTGCCTTCATTTCTTGATTTGTGGAATGAAGGCGTTTTTATTTCGCTGAATCGTTAAATCGGCTCACAATTCAATGGTTCAACAATTCACGTTTTCATTCCCTCTGGTCTCTCAATCGTAAAAATCGTCCGCGTGAAAATTTATTTCCGAGGACAAAATTGAAAGATCAGCAAATGAAAAAAATGTTCGCAACGCTGGCAATCGCCGGCTCATTCACATTCGCCGCCGAAACGTGCAGCGCAAACACAATCATCGAAAAATTTTCCACCGACCCGGCTTTGGACGGCTGGCAGGTTTTCGGCGACACGAACCTGTTCCAATGGGATTCCGCAAATCAAAATCTCGCCGTCACCTGGGATTCGTCGCAGACGAACAGCTATTTTTACAAGTCGCTCGGCCGGACGTTCACCAAGGCCGACAGCTTTTGCGTCGCATTCGACCTGAATCTGGCGGATGCGAGCGCCGTCGGTTATTTTCAGCTTGCCGTCGGCCTTTGCAATTTCGCCGAGGCCGCCAGCACGAATTTTTCACGCGCCAATTTCAACTCGCCGGATTTGTTCGAGTTCGATTATTATCCGGATGGCCCGGACAGCTTCGGTCCGTCCATTGACGCGACGCTGATTGATTCCGCCAACAATGTGTATTTCGCGTTCGACGACACAAAGCCGATGCTCACCAACACGACATACCGCGTCGTGCTGATTCATCGCGCCGGTGAATCCGCCATCAGCGGCGAAGTTTTCACGAACGGCCGGCCGTTCACGAAATTTCCCGTGGCTGAAAATTACGGCGCGGGCGATTTCAACCTCGACACGCTCGCGATCTGCAACTACACGACGCTCGACGACACTTACGGCGATTTGCTGCTCGCGCACGGCACGGTGGACAACCTGACTTTCGCCTCGCCGCTGCCCATCGGCGCGATCCAAGCCACGGCTCCCGGAACCGTCCAGTTCAAGAGCGATATCAACTGGCTTTACACGCTGCAACGGACGGCGGATTTCCAGACGTGGACAAATGTTTCCCCGGCAACTTCCGGCAACGGGACAAATTTATTCCTGCAAGACCCGAACCCGCCGTCGGACAAATCCTTTTACCGCGTGGAAACCGGCCTGCCGTGAAGCGCGCGTTCACATTGATCGAGTTGCTCGTCACCATCGCCGTCATCGCAGTCCTGGCGGCGATGCTTCTGCCCGCCTTGGGCAAAGGCAGATTGTCCGCGCAACGCGCCGCGTGCGAAAACAATCTGCGCCAGCTCGGCATCGCCACGGAAATGTATCTTGGCGACAGCGGCAATTATTTTTTCTTCCGCTCGCAGCCCGCGACAGCCGCCGGCCAGCAATGGTGGTTCGGCTGGCTCGCCAGCGGCGCAGAAGGCCGGCGCACATTTGATTTGTCCACGGGCGTTTTGTTTCCGTATCTGAATGGCAGCGACGTGCGGCTCTGCCCGTCGCCCGCCTGGAACTCTCCGCAATTCAAGCCGAAGGGGACAAATGTCATTTTCAGCTACGGCTGCAACTCCTATTTGTTCGCCGCGCAAAATGGCGCGCAAACCAAAAATTCAGTCAGCGCAAACGTCATTTCCCGTCCGGCGGGCACCGCGCTTTACGCCGATGCTGCACAGGTCAACACGTTTCAATCGCCCGCCTCCGCTGCGAATCCGATGTTCGAGGAATGGTATTATCTGGATTTAGAAACGAATTATTCCAATGCGAACAACCAGCCCAACGGCCACTTCCGCCATTCGCAAAAAGCCAACGTCACTTTCGCCGATGGCCACGTCGCGCCGGAAAATCCCGTGACAGGTTCTTTCGACAAAAGATTGCCCAACCAATTCATCGGCCAGTTGCGCCCGGAGATTTTGTTGCCGTAAAGGACTTGTCTGCGGAATGCGCCGATTTTCGCAAATAAAAAGCGAACCTTTGAAAACAATCTGCGAAATCTGCGGATGCCCTCATCCGTGTTTTCTGTGTCCATCTGTGTTCAAATTGTTAAAGCCCGCATAAATGCAGGGTTTTTTGAGCGCGTGGACGGCCACTGTCAGCGGAACTGTCGGCATGGCGGCGGACGGAATCACCATTCGCAATTCGTCCGTGCTGGATGGGATTAACGCGAAGTAAAAAAATTCGGACGTGACGAAGGCGTGCGCGGAATTCCGGCGAAGGTTGAAATAATAAAGGAGCGCGGGCGGCCCGCCCGCGTGTTGGAGTTTTAATGACAGGAACTCGCGGACGCGCCGTCCGCGCTCCGATGGTTCGCACTGCCAAAAATCCATTCTTCCGGCGATTCACCAATCCGGCTTTCACAGGATTGTTTTCAATGTAACGCATAGCTTTGCGGAAATGTTCTTCATCCCGGATGTAGCGGTCGAAGTATTCCGCCTGCCAAAAATTGCCCGTGCGTTCAAGCAGCCGGTTGGCGGCTTTGCCGGTGTAAGATTTCCAGCCACGCAAAATTTCAGCCAATGGCGTTTGCGAAGTTTCAATCAGCGCGTGAACGTGATTTGGCATCATAACCCACGCCATCAGACGATAGCGCGCGTCATCAAAGTGCAGCAAGTTCTCCTGCACCAACGCGGCGATTTCCGTCCGTCGCAAATGACATTCGCGTGACCGGCATCGAGATATGATTCAATCTTGATGTGTTTCTCGCGCTCGTCTTCAATCGTCAGCAACGCTTCCCATTCGTGTCGCCGGTTTGCGGGCATCGCGTAGGCCAACCGATAAGTGATCATCTGTCGCACGCCGGGTGCTTCGAAGTGCGGAAGATAACCGCGCGAACGCCACCCGCGAAAACCCAGCTTCTCATCTTCTTGGGACAATGGTTCATTCCAAGCGCGTTTGTCTTGGATGAATTCACGGATGTTACGCTTGTTGTTCATCGGAGCGCGGACGGCTCGTCCGCGTGATTGTGTTATTTTTCTAGTATTTTTTAGCCAAGGAACTCGCGGGCGAGCCGCCCGCGCTCCTATTCGCCACCGCCGCACAATTTCAAAAATTCCTTCTCGTCAATAATCTTCACGCCGAGCTTTTGCGCCTTGTCGAGTTTTGAGCCGGTTTCTTCGCCGGCCACCACAAAATCCGTTTTCTGGCTCACGCTGCCGCTCACTTTGCCGCCGAGCGATTCGATCTTCGCCGCCGCTTCCTCGCGCTTGAGCGTCGGCAGCGTGCCGGTGAGGACAAAGATTTTTCCGGCGAACGGCCCGGCCTTGGCGCGCGGTTGAAACAGTTCAGAGCGGAAATTCAATCCGGCGGTGCGCAACCGTTCGATGAGTTTTTGATTCCGTGCGTCGCCGTGCCAGTTCACGAGGCTTTGCGCGATGACTTCGCCGATGTCCTCGGCCTCGGCCAGTTGCTCGGCGTTCGCGGCAAAAATGTCGTCGAGCGCCGGAAAATGCCGCGCGAGCGATTTCGCGCCGCCCGCGCCGACGTGCAGGATTCCGAGGCCAAAAATCAAGCGCCACAGGTCGCGCGATTTGCTGGCGGCAAGGGCGTCGAGAAAATTCTTCGCGGATTTTTCCGCCATGCGTTCGAGGTTCGCCACGTCGTCGGGCTTGAGCGAATAGAGATCCGCCACGTCGCTCACGAGATTATTTTTCACGAGTTGTGCCGCGAGCACTTCGCCGCCGCCTTCGATGTCCATCGCGCCGCGCGCGCACCAGTGCTCGATGCGCCCGCGAATCTGCGCCGGGCAATCGGGATTCACGCAGCGCCAGACCGAGCCTTCCTCTTCATCGTCAATTTGGTGGGGCGAGACTCCCGGCGAGCCGTCGCCCTTTTTCACTTTCGGCTCGCGAGGACGCTCGCCCCACCCGTCGGATTTGGAAATTTTCGAGCCGCATTCGGGGCAGGTTTTCGGAAAATCAAATTTTTTTTCGCCACCGCCGCGCCTTTTCAAAACCACGTTCACGACGGCGGGAATGACTTCGCCGGCTTTTTCAATCGTCACGGTGTCGCCGATGCGGATGTCTTTTTCGCGGATGTAATCCTCGTTGTGCAGCGTGGCGCGGCCGATGGTGCTGCCCGCGAGAAAAACGGGTTCGAGTTCGGCCACGGGCGTGAGCGCGCCGGTGCGTCCGACTTGAATCGTGATTCCATTTAATTTTGTCTCGGCTTGCTCGGCGGCATATTTGTAAGCAATTGCCCAGCGCGGCGCCTTGGCGGTGAACCCCGAATGTTCGCGTTGCGCGAAAGAATTCAGCTTGATGACCGCACCGTCGGTTTCGTAGGGAAATTTTTTGCGGATTTTGTCCAGATCATGGATCGCGGCGACCAATTCTTCCGCCGAATGGCAATGCCAAATTTTTCCCGGCGTCTTGAAGCCGAGCTTTTTCAGCCACGCGAGAAGTTCGCTTTGCGAATTCGGATTTTGAGTCTCGGATTTTGGGTCTCGGATTTCAGCGATTCCGTAAATCACAACGTCGAGCGGGCGCGTGGCGACGATTTTTGGGTCAAGCTGCTTGAGCGAACCGGCGGCGGTGTTGCGCGGATTGCCGTAAAGTTCCTCGCCCGCCGCCTTGCGCCCGGCGTTCAGTTTTTCAAAACCGGCGACCGGCATGAACACTTCACCGCGCACTTCCAAAACAGAAGGGGGTTTGCCACCGAGGTTCAGAGGCACAGAGTTTTCTTCTGAAAGATCATTTTTTCTCTGTGCCTCTGTGTCTCTGTGGCTAATTTTTAAACTTAAAGGAATGCTGCGGATGGTTTTGAGATTCGCGGTCACGTCGTCGCCTTCCGTGCCGTTGCCGCGCGTCGCGCCGGTGACAAAAACTCCGTTTTCGTAGCGCAAGCTGATGGCGACGCCGTCCACTTTTGGTTCGACGATCCAATCCAGTTTTTCGCCGGGCAAAAGTTTTTCCAGACGTTTGACAAAATCGCGGACTTCTTCCTCGGAATAAGTGTTGTCGAGGCTCAACATCGGCACGGAATGCCGGACGGACTTGAATTCGCTCAACGGCGCGCCGCCGACGCGCTGGCTCGGCGAATCGGTCGCGGCGAGTCCGGGGAATTTTTTTTCAAGGTCGAGCAGTTCGTGATAAAGCCGGTCGTAATCGCGGTCGGAAATTTTCGGCTGCGCCTCGACGTAATAGGCGTCGTCGTGCCGGCGAATTTCGTCGGCAAGCTCGGTGTGGCGTTTTTTGGTCTGGGCTTGCGTCATTTTGAAAATTTCAATGCCGCTCGTATTTTGCGCGGGGCTTGGCGCAAATCCAGCACGCGATGCACAATCACATTTTCATTGTTGAATCCGTAATAAATCCCGTAAGGAAACCGTCTGGACAGCAATCGGTGAAATCCAAAAACCTTCCGGTGAATTCCGGCATAAAGCGCGAGTGAATCTATGTCCGAGAAAAGTGAATCGAGAAAATATCCGCCCAAATCCAAGTCATGCCTTTCGTAAAAATCCCGTCCGTCCGCCAAATCTCTGAAGGCAGACGCGAGAATGTGAAGGTTCATTTTTTGCCCTTCCGCAATTCGATTTTGACCTGTTCCCAATCCAGAACTTTTTCTTCACCGCGCGCCACCCGCTCCGAAGTTTCGCGCAAGGCGTCCGCGTGCCACGCAGGAGATTCCACTTCGGCATCGTCACGGCTCAAGTCCGCCCATAAAGCTTCCATGAGCTTCAACTTTTCCTGCAAAGGCATCTGCTGGATTTCGAGCGCACTCATCGTTCAAGAATGAAGCTGCTTTCTTAAAAATGCAAATGCTCTTTTTGGTTAAAACCTTTTTGACCAAACGGCTTTGCGCCTCTACGCTGTCACCGTGCGACCGGGGCTTGCCAAGACGCTTGAATTTGCCGACGCGCAGTTGCTGCGCCGCGCGCCACTGCCGCGTTCTTACTCGAATTATCTGGGACGGAAATTATTTCTCTTTTTGCTGACGGTTCAAGGACTCGGTGCGTTTGCGTTGATCACGCTGGGCGTTCTCTTGAAAAAATTCCGCGTGGCTCCGAACGTGATGAAGCCGCTGGTCCGGCGCGAAATCTTCCGCGCAGGAATGGGACTGCTGCCGATGTTTATGTTCGTGGCGGTCGCGCTGGGTTTTCTGGTGATCGGCGAGACGGTTTCGACGCTGGCGCGTTTCGGCGCGATCAATTACATCGGCACGGTGATGGTGGTCGTGGTGGTGCGTGAATTGGGGCCGCTGCTCGCGGCGTTTCTGGTGCTGGCGCGCGTCGGCACGGCGAACGTCATCGAACTCGGCACCGCCCGCGCGACGGGCGAAGTGGAGGCGCTGGAAACTTTGGGGATTGATCCGGTTCATTATCTGATCGTGCCGCGCGTGATCGGGATGGCGGCGGGGGTTTTTTCGCTGACGGTTTATCTCATCATCGGCGCGCTGGTGAGCGGATATTTGTGCGCTTTTTTGCAGGACGTGCCGCTGACGCCGGGCGATTATTTCAAGCAACTGGCCGATTCGCTGGGCTGGCTGGATTTCGCGCTGCTGGCGCTGAAGACGGTTGCGTTCGGATTTTTTATCGCCATCGTGACGTGCTATCACGGGCTGGCGCAACCGCTGCGGCTCGACGATGTTTCGCGCGTGGCGGTGCGCGCGGTGACGCAGGGCATCGTCGTGTGCGTGCTGATTGACGCGCTGTTCATTTTTCTTTATCTCGTCGCATGAGCGAAAATCCAATAACTCCGGTCATCGAAATGCACGGCGCGGAAGTGTGTTCCATGCGCGACAACGGTTTGGCGGTGATCGAAGACGTGAGCTGGACGGTCGCGCCGGGCGAATTCTGGGTTGTGGCCGGGCAGGAGCAGTCGGGCAAAAGCGATCTTATGATGATGGCCGCCGGGCTGATGACGCCGGCCAAGGGCAGCTACAGGCTTTTCGGAATTGAAACGCAGGATTTCGGCGAATCGGAACTTGCCGACCGGCTGCGTGTGGGATTTGTCTTTGAGAACGGCCAGTTGTTCAACCGCCTGACGATCGCGGAAAATGTCGCGCTGCCATTGCAGTATCACAAGGATTTGCCCCTTGGTGCGGCGGAGGAAAAGGCGCGGGCGCTGCTGGAATTGATGGGATTGACGCCGCTCGCCGACATCACGCCGGCGAACGTCGGCTTGAGCTGGCTCAAGCGCGCGGCGCTGGCGCGGGCGCTGATCCTCCAGCCGGAACTGCTGCTGCTCGACAATCCGCTCAACGGCCTTGGCGCGCACCACGCAAAATGGTGGCTGCAATTTCTGGACCAGTTGTGGCGCGGCCACGAACATTTTGGCGGAAAACCGATGACGATTGCGGCGACGGCGAAGGATTTGCGCGTGTGGAAAAATGATGCGCGCCGTTTCGCGCTGCTGCGGGATAAAAAGTTCACCCTGCTGGGATCGTGGAAAGATGTCGCATCGGGCGACGATACCATCGTGATGGAATTGATGGAGGCTTCGATGGAGACAACAACATTTAAAAAGGAATAAAAGATCATGGCACTTCAAGATTTGACGCCGCAATTGCGGACGCGGTTGAGCCGGATGGAGCGCGCGGTCGGCTGGTTCGTTTTTCTGGCGACGGCGCTGCTCGTTTTCGGTTTCGGTTATTACGTTTATCACACGGCGGAGCGCAAGGGTTGGTTTGTCATCAAGGCGAGGTTCCACACCTACATCCAAAGCTCGACCGGCCTGAACATCGGCGACCCGGTCGTGATGATGGGATTTTCCGTCGGGGATATTTTGAGCATCCATCCGATGCAGCCGCGCGATCCGAACAACGTCGAGGTCGTCTTTGAAGTCCGCCACCCGTTTTTCCGCTACATCTGGTCGCAAGGCTCGGTCGTGAAGGTCAACGCGGCGGATTTTCTCGGCAAACGGCAGTTGGAAATCACGCGCGGCACGAATGGCTACGAGATTTGCGTCACGCAGCCCGTTTCCACTTTTACAAACGTGGACGAATTGCGGCAGCTCGTCGTTTCGGAGCCGGGCAAATGGCAGCTTTCGCAGGATGCGACCAATGAGACAGGCGATATTGTCTTCCACGCCTTCACGATGCTGGACACAACCAATTTGCAGCAAATCACAAACCTGGTTCACGGCCCGATTTACGCTTATAACAATACAGAGAAGGATAAAAAATACATCGTCGCGTCGTGGCATTCGCGCAATCATCGCTACGAAGAATTCACGCCCGGACGCGATCAGGCGTGGCTGAAGGCCGTTGAATCGCCCGCCGTAACGGATCAGTTGCAGGCCATGATTTCGCAGGTGCAGACCGCGCTGCCGAACATCCTCGCGCTCACGAACAGGATTGCCACCGTTCTGGACAACGCGGCAAGTGCGACTTCAAATCTGAACATTACCCTTGTCGAGACGCATCCGTTATTGACGAATTTCACCGCCATCAGCGCGCAACTGCGCGAGCCGGGCGGCCCGATCAACTGGGTGCTTGGCACAAATGGCGGCGGACAATTTCAAGGCGCGCTGACGAACGTCAATTCTCTCCTTGTGCATACGGACACAAACTTGACGCAATTGACGGAAGGCCTCGGCGCGACGCTCAATCATGTTGCGGACATCACGAGCAACCTCAACGCGCAGGTTCAGGCGAACACAAACATGTTGAGCGCAATCTCAAAAACGATCGTTGACTCCGACGATTTCATTCAAGGCTTGAAACGCCACTGGTTCCTGCGCTCCGCTTTCAAAAACGAAAACAAGACCAACGATCCACCGGCAAAAAAATGACTTGTTTGTAGGAGCCGAGGTGACGAGGCTGAAATTTTTATTTCGCCGTGTTTTTCCGAAACCAGTCCGCGAACAGCTTGATGCCGTTCTCGAATTTAACCTGCGGATTGTAGCCAAGTTTTTCGCGCGCCTTGGAAATGTCCGCAAAAGTGATTGGGACGTCGCCAGCTTGCAACGGCTGGCGGTCAATGATCGCTTTTTTGCCGAGCGCGCTTTCGAGCGATTCAATCATCCGGCTTAACGAAATGGTTTCCGATTCGCCGAGGTTGAAAATTTCATAGCCGAATTCCTTTTTTGTTGCCGCGACGACGCCGTCAACCGTGTCCGAAACAAAAGTGTAATCGCGCGCCGCGTCGCCGTCGCCGAAAACGGGGATTGATTTGCTTGCCGTGATGAGTTTCGCGAATTTGTAAATCGCCAGATCAGGCCGCTGGCGCGGGCCATAAACGGTGAAGAAGCGCAGCATCGTCACGTCCATTTTGTAAATGTGATGATAAACGTGGCCGAGCGCCTCGCACGCGAGCTTGCTGGCGGCGTAAGGCGAGATGGCGGAAAAAATCGGGTCGTTTTCGCTGAACGGCACCTTGGAATTGGTGCCATAAACCGACGACGACGATGCGATGATGATTTTTTTCACGCCGGATTTGCGCGCGGCTTCAAGGACGTTGACGGTGCCTTCGACGTTGACGCGCTGGTAAAGCGCCGGCTGTTCCAAACTCGGGCGCACGCCCGCGCGCGCAGCGAGATGGATGACCTGATCAAATTTTACGGAGGAAAAAATCTCGGCGAGCGCAGAGGCGTCGATGATGTCGCCGTGGACAAATTCAAACGGTTTGGCGAGCGACTGGATTTGGCGGAGGTTGCGCTGCTTGAACTGCGGGTCGTAGAAATTGTTCAAGTCGTCGAACGCCCAGACGCTGTGGCCGTCGCGCAAAAGCCGCTCGCAAACGTGCGAACCGATGAAACCCGCACCGCCAGTGACGAGAAAATTCATGCGAGAGCAGAATGTCGGGAGTCAGACGCCGGCTTTTTTTGAAACTGGCCATGATTGCCTTCGCGCAATCCGCGAAAGGACAAATCTTCGTCCAATTCCGGCCAATGCAGGCCAAATGGGGAAATTTCCATGTGATTTAATTGCCGTTGCGTTCCGCGCGCGAGACGTGGATTTTCCGCCACGGGGAAACGGATTTCTTCGCCGCTTTCCATGCGCACGACGATAAAACCGTTTTCACAAACGGCGGCCACAGCGATGTCAGTCAAGGTGTTCATGCCACTTCTCAATTATCAGCTTTTTATTTTCTTCCGCAAGTCTTTCGGCTTTGGACAATTCCTGAAGCTTAAGCCCCTTCGATTCGCGCAGTTCAACTCCGCCTTCGATGTTGAACACCGCTTCACCATCACCGTAGCGGACGTGAACATGAATCGGACGATGCTCATTGCTGTAAAATTGAAACTTGAAACCGTCCTTTTGAAAAATTGTCGGCATGAGTCAAAAAGATTAAAAGCATTTGCAAACGTGCGAGCCGATGAAGCCCGCGCCGCCGGAGACCAGAAAATTCATGCGCGAAAATTAACCGTCAGCGGGCGAAGTGTCGAGTGTGCAGGGAATTTTTGCAGACTATCTAGTTATCAGGCGGCGTCTTCATCGCGTTCTATCTCCTGCGACATTTTTGCAAAATGCCTCCAGAACGCCGGATACATCAGAATATTCAACGCCGTCCAGATTAAATACACCATAAACTGCAGGGATGCTGGCCAACTGGTTCGTCCCTGCGTAGAACACCAGATTACATACGAAGGGATCCCCCCAATCCATGTCTGTTCCCCATCTTTTCGTCCTGGCCGATTTGATGACTGTGATAAGGCAGCTGACATTCGTTCCTGTGATGGTCGCTCCAAAAGCATAGTAACGATTCGTGACTACGAGCCGGTCGGCTGAAGAAATCTGCCGCGAAGACTTTGCCGACGGTTGCGTGGAGACATAGCATCCACAAAGAGCAAACGCCAAAAAAATCAAAAATATCGTGAGGTATTTCATGGCAACAACGCCCGAAAATCCCGCTCCAAAACGCGCGCACGACACAAATACTTGTTTCGCATTGTCGTTCCTAGTGTTTCAACGGGTTCACACTCGCTCAACTAGGAAAGACCCAACGATATTTTAGACGCATCTGTTTGTCGAGCATAAAGATTCTTCAATTAGGACACTCGATGTGCTGTCGACAAAGGCGACAAATTTACAACCCGTTCAACACATCAATCAATTACCGCAATTGTCCGCAATCGTGGTGGTTGCGGATTCCAAAAAATGGTTTAATCTGACGGCCTGAATTTTTTTAGACGACAAGCCAGCATGAAGAAACACGAAACACAAGCGACTGAAACCGAAGTCGCGCCCGAATCCGCGCCCGAACCCGCGCCGGAGCAAATGGCCGAATTGCAGGCCCGCGCCGCCAAGGCCGACGAGCACAAGGACAACTGGATGCGCACCGCCGCCGACCTTGAAAACTTCAAGAAGCGCGCCGCTCGCGAACGCATCGAGGCCGCGCAGTTCGCCAACGCCGCGCTGCTCCAGAAGCTTCTGCCCATCCTCGACAATTTCGAGATGGCGCAGGCCGCCGCGCAAAACGCGGAGGGCGAAAAACTCGCGGCGTTGCAGGCGGGCGTCGCCATGATCCAGCAGCAGCTTAAAAGTGTCCTGCTCGAAAGCGGGCTTGAGGAAATTGATGCCGCCGGAAAATTGTTTGACCCGGCGTTGCACGAAGCCGTTTCGCAGCAGGAGACCGCTGACATTCCCGAAGGCCACGTCGTCCAGCAAATCCGCAAAGGCTACAAATTGCGCGAGCGCTTGCTGCGTCCCGCCGCCGTCATCGTCGCAAAGAAGCCGGCTGCAAAATCCTGAACCGGACGATGTGTGCGAACCGCAAATCGTAAATCGTAAATCAAAAATTCTTCAGATGGCCAAACGAGATTATTACGAAATCCTCGAAGTCACACGCGAGGAAACCGCCGAGGGCGTCAAAAAATCCTATCGCCGCCTCGCCGTCAAATATCACCCGGACAAAAATCCAGGCGACAAACACGCCGAGGAAAAATTCAAGGAGCTTGGCGAGGCTTACGAGGCGTTGAGCGACCCCCAAAAGCGCACGGCCTACGACCAGTTCGGCCATGCGGCGTTCGACCCGCGCCAGCGCGCGCGCGGCGATGCAAGTGGCGCGGGCGGATTCCACGATCCGTTCGATATTTTCCGCGAAGTGTTCGGCGGCGCGGCGGGCGGCAGCATTTTTGAAAATTTCTTCGGCGGCGGCCACGACCCGTCCGCTCCGCAGCGCGGCGAAGATTTGCGTTACGATCTGGAAGTTTCGCTCGAAGAAGCCGCTCTCGGCTGCGAAAGGGAAATTTCCGTGACGAAGCTCGACAAATGCGAAGCGTGCGGCGGCTCCGGCGCGGAAGCCGGCTCGAAATTGAAAAGCTGCGCGACGTGCGGCGGGCGCGGGCAGGTTTTGATGTCGCGCGGTATTTTCAGCATCGCGCAGACGTGTCCGCATTGCAAGGGCGCGGGGCGGACTTTGGACAAGCCGTGCAAATCCTGCCACGGAAATGGCAAGCGCGAGCGCACTTCAAAAATCAAGCTGCGGATTCCGCCGGGCGTGGACGCGGGTTCGCGCCTGCGCTCGACGGGAAATGGCGAGGCGGG
>Ga0207933_1000467_pt1 | contig 39565 bp, 42 predicted proteins | sample NGESurdeep092012_4_FD_184488 | JGI IMG/M metagenome (GOLD analysis project Ga0207933, IMG submission 184488) | Arctic peat soil microbial communities from Barrow, Alaska - NGEE Surface sample F53-3 deep-092012 (SPAdes) | ecosystem: Environmental > Terrestrial > Soil > Wetlands > Peat ... | reverse complement strand
AACCGGCGCGTTCCATAACAACTCTAGGTTATTGCCGCCTGATTTAGCAGTGATGTTAAGTGTCGAGTTATTGGATACATTCTGTGAGTCATATTGAAACTTAGCGGTTAAATTAGTAGCTAAACCAGGTACGCTGTTGCTTATATTAATTGTGTTGTATGAAGACCACGCACTACAATCGCTAAATTGATCACATGCCATGACCCTCCAGTAGTAAGTTCCTTCTGGCTCACCAGGATTTGAAATAGTATTAGCGGTTAATGGGCCTGATTGATAAGCAATATGCGTAAATCCTGGGTCATATGCTGACTCATAGTAATAAGTAATTGACAGGCCAGGGTCACTTACTGCTGACCATGATGAGTAGTTAGAATTTGATGTATGACGATAAACATTGTTTGCTGGGAATGTTAAAGTTGGAACGGCAGGTATAGAATTATTACTCGAACAACCGATAGTCGTACACCATGGGAAATAAGTGACGGCACCTACTACTGCCGACCCAGTCCCGCCGTTATTGGTGTCTAGAGTGCTGCCGTCGCCCGTGACATTGTCGTATGGGCCGCTTGCATTACCCCACCAGTTGCTGGAGGCTATATCCAGGGCTTTTGTTTGGTTATTGATTCCGCTACTTATATTGCCACTAAGATTGCTGGAGCTGACTGTAACATTGGTTGGCCCGGCATTACCCTTACTGGTTTCGCCATAGCGAATGCCAACCTGATTGCCGGTAATCGTACTATTAGAAACAGCTACTTTATCTAGTGTTGCAGGGTTGCTACTGTAGCCGCCGTCGTCGCGAGCCTCAATATCAAGACCTGTGCCGTTAGTAGGATCGCCTAGACCAGAGTTAGTAACCGAAGAGTTCTTTATAACTATGTTGTGGTACTGACCGTACTTCTCATTAATATTAAATCCTGATCCGTAGCTACCCGAATAACCACTATGGTCGATGGTTATGTTATCAAACGTAGCATTATCAAGCATCTCGGCATAAATACCTTTATTCGTGTCATTGCTGAAACTTGTGCTGGAAACATTGATGTTCGTAAAGTCATTTTGATTAGTTGTGCTTCCGGAATTGGCGGTTATGTACCAGCCATCGCTCGTGTTACTGTCGAAATTACTATTGGTGACTGTCAGCCCATTTACCGAGCCACCAGTTCCCACGCGGAATCCGACGCTGTTACCTGTCGCAATCACGTTCGTTAACGAAATGTCACTTACAGCCGCGAGGTTGTGAACTTCGATGCCATAGTTGTTGTTCACAGCAACAACGTTGTCTAACGCGACGTGCGAAACAGCCGAGTCGAAGTAGATACCGTCGTTACCGTTCGCAACACTTGTTGTCACTCGCATATTCTCAACGGTGAGAGGGCTGACGGTACTCACCCCGCTGGCTGCAATGGTAATCCCGTTCCCACTTGTGGGCTGGATGATTGTCCCTGATGTCGTTGAGCCAGCACCATCGAGAGTAACATTAGTTGGGATGGTCAAGTTCTCAGGATAGGTTCCCGCATCAACGGCGATGGTGTCACCGGCAGCTGCGTCATCAACGGCAGCCTGTATCGTAGTGTATGGCTCAGTCGCGCCAACCCTGAGTGTCTTTGGCGAGTACTCTAAGGTTGCCCCGGGAGTACCGTAGATTCGTAGGGTTGGTAATGGCGTGACGGGTTTTGTCGACGTACCGCCGATGCCTGGCGTGTTAGGGATCTGTGCGGTAAAACCAGGTTCATCCCAGATGGGGTTGTTCGACGTCGTGTAGGTCACGGGGCTGTCGGTGAAAGTGTTACCATTCAAGTCCAGCGTGCCGGTGAAGGTCGAATTCTGGCTGTGCGAAGGTCCTTTAACGAGAACTTGCTCGTACCAGTTCTGATCGAATGTGTTGCCACTGAGGCTGACCGTCGACAGGTTAATGCCTGGGCTGTTGGTGCCATACATGACCAGACCTTCGGTCCAGTTATCGGAGATGGTGTTGCCGGTAATTGTTGTATTTGTGAAATCGCCGGTCATATTGATACCGGTGCGGTTGTTGGTGATGATGTTGTCGATAACTTTGTTGTTTTCGGTGGTGTTGATGTAGATTCCGTTTCGGCTGAGCGTAACGGTGGAATTTTCTAGCGTGTTATTACTGCCGGTTTGCCCGAATAGTACGCCATTATTGTTGAAGTTCCAGGCTGTCAGTTCGGCTGGCGTGTAACTGTGGGTGATAGTAAAGCCGCTAACGGTAGCACCGCTAACGCCACCAGCGAATGTCATTGGCGTAGAGTTGCCGTCTGTGGCTACGATTGTTGTATTTGCAGCGCCATCCGTGCCAACGAGGGATACGTCTTTATTGATGGTCACATCTTCGTTATAAGTTCCTGGCGCTACATTGATTACGTCTCCTGGGGTGGCAGCATTAATTGCGCCCTGGATCGTTGTTGCGCTACATCCAGACGCACAAACTGTAAAAGTTGCCGCTGATGCCTCTTGAGATAAAAGAAGTGGCAAGCTGCCACCCAAACTCATTGCCACTAATATAAACGACGTTCCTATGTTGATTATTCTGGTTTTTGTATTGCGAACAGTTTTAAATATATTCGTACGTCGCATATACTTCTCCGTTTCTTAATCCACCCAATTTACAATATCTTCAGTATACTCTTTTGTTCTAAATGTAAAAAGTATTGCCTATAACTGTAAAAAAATTCCTGAAATCAAAACTTAATATATAACACTAGTCGAAGCTTATCTTCTTGCGTTTATACTAGGGAAAAGCCGCCGCGAGCGCCAACTATGATGACATTGCGATAGGTTGTGAGGCAAATACTGGCCTTAAGCTTAACTACTATGGCTTTGAATCATATGGCTAGATTCATAAAATGCTAATGTTTTATCTGTAGTAATAATCACCACTTAGTCGCTAACCTTAAATCGGTGGACAATAACTCAATCTAAGCATTATGATACCGATTATGCTAAAGAATAAAATTACTAACTTGTAAAATAAGTAGTAAAGTATATTTTATCGAGTGGGAGAGAAGCTAAATAATTTATAAGAGAGGGTATATCAATGAGTAAAAGTACATCATTAAACAACGTTAACATGGTGGGCAAATTAGCCTCACCGGTAATGGCCTTAGCAATAGCACTTCCATTAACTTTAGCGCTAACACTTCTTTTAGTATCGACAATAGTTAAGAGTGAGATGAGTTCATTCGCTTCAGGAATGACTCGAACATTAACTCAATACTTGCCGGTCTCTAACACTCAAACAAATACTAGCTCTGGGACAACTTGCACAGTTCCAGCTGTAACGCAGACTAATACTTCTACGGGGACTTCAGCTAGTGCTACGCCAGGTACTAGTACAATGTCAACCCTTGTCCCGCTAGCTTACAGTGGGACTTTCACGAATTCATTTGATACTAATACAACTGACATTAATAATAATACAACTACTACAAATAATGCGGTAACTGTGAATAAGACTTATGACAGCTACAACACGAATGATTCTTACAACGGGAATAACTCTCATAACGGCAACGGCGTAACGACTAATACCAATAGTGGCAACACCGTTACAAAGATGCTCAACAGCGGTAACACTACGGACATCACTAAGAACAGCGGCAATACTACAAGCACAAACATTGGTAACACAGTTGCTTCAAACAACAGTTTAACTGCTAACAGCGGCAACACCTCAACAACTGCATCTAACAACACTTCAAACAGTGATAACACCTCAACAACTGCATCTAACAACACTTCAAACAGTGATAACACCGTAGCATCTGGCAATACCACTAATAGTGGCAATACAACCGGTTCAAACAACGGCCCTACAACTTCTAACAGTGGTAACACCACAGCTAATAGCAATAATGTTGCGGCAACTACTAGTACAACTACGAACACTAACAGCAACAACACAACAAATCTCTAATACGAGAGTTAAAGTGCTCTGGCTATAGAAGCTTTCTTGGCAAGAAGCATTAAGTTGGCTAGAACCCATCACGGTGGTTACTATGGTCTGGGATATAAAGGGGCTGGTTCCCCTAGTGGACGATCCCGCGGCTATAATCATGCAATGTTTGAAAGTTCTAATTTCTGGCTCAGCAAAGGGATATAGACCGGAGCAAACTTATTCGTATATACCTAATTCATGCGCAGCTATTACGAACATCGAATGACTCCAACATAAAGGAGACACTGCTTTCTGAATGTCGTTATCAAAGACTTGCTCGGGGATCTCGTAGCTACTACTTGGCAAGGCCTTCTCAAAATATCTCTTTGCTTCCGAAACCCTATCCATCTTGGTTAAAACTATTGCCATCCAAAAATTGAGAAGAGGCCAAAATCCTGCACCTTTATTTCTATGCATAGCCCCAAACATCCATCCATCGTATTCGTCGTGTTCGTACCGGTACACGCCATAATCTTTAACTAATTTAGACTCAATCTCTCTGATTGTATTCTTGGCGAGAGCCTCAGTAGGTTTTATTACTTCAAAGGGCCATATAACGCCTAGAAGGCTAGCATCAATCTGTGGATCATTCAATTTTCCAAAAGATCTGAACAAATACGTTTCATGATTGTTTATAATGGCATTTTTCATTTCTGTTGCTTTTTCTAAATATTTTTTGTCTGGGAAAAACTTATGAATTCCCATTAATCCGGCATAACAAGCGGATATGGAATACGTGAAGTTTTCTTCTAAATCCGGGAATGCTAAACGCTCTTCCCATAAATCATTTGTAATAACTGTAAAATGATCTTGACTCCACTTATTGCATATAGCATCTGCCGTTTTTATAACCAGCTTTTTATATTTCCCGGGAATTGTTTGAGAGTCACGATAGTGATGAGACACGGCATATAGCAGAACCCCTGACTGGTCTATCTGCAACCTGCTTAAGGCCTGAAGTCCGTTAGGATAATATTTCTCATAAAACAGCCCGGATTCACTCCAACCCTCTGCTCTTTCCATCAGCCAATCAAAAAATTTTTCCTGAACACCAGTTACACCTAAAATGTCCAAAGCAATACATGAATATGATGCATCTCTCGGCCATACGTATAAATAATTCTTCGCTTCTTTTGGGTAGGTTTCTGCAGTCGAGTTAGCAGCAACAATTGCTCCATTCTCGAGGCAACAATTTAAGATGATTTTCTTACTCGCCCGAATCAAAGGTGAATCAACGCTCATATGTATTCATAATACAACGATAAAGCCACAATGCCGCTCAATCCATCGGTTACGATCAGCTTGTGTCTAATCTGGCTCACTCTAGTGGGCATTCTTCACGACTATGAACAGCAGTTGGGAGTAATAAAAATCGGCGCTGTTTTGGCGCCGATATAATTATGTTTAGTATTATTGATTAAGCTTATTCGCCACCACCATGATTTCTGTCATTATCATGATTCTCGCCATCACCATGATTTTCGCCGTTAGAGGCTACAAAACTTGCGCAGTCTCCCTGATTCTTAAATGACCTGCCGTTGTTGTCTGTAAGATTTCGCCAACCACCATCTTTACACTGATCTTTATTAGTAGCTGTAATGAAAGGTTCAAAATTATAGGTCGTTCCATTAAAGTTAAATAAGTCAGTCTCTACATTGTAGCCTGGGTTATTAGTACCAATATTTAGGCCAAATTGGATGACTAATGCATTAGGACATATGGACTGAACTTGTGCCAAAGTATAGCTTGATGGTCCTCCTAGAGTGCCGACTAAGCTGCCGTTAGAACACATCACCGAGTGTGTTGGCCAGAATAGTCCGCCAGAACTTATATCCCAGCTCTGCCATATACCATTTATGATTGCTCCCTGACCGCCTTGATAGGGTTCATATACTAAAGTTGTAAAACTTGAATACGTTATGTCAAACTAAGGATTACATCCGCTAGATGTTGCCCCGGTTGCACAGATGGCTACTTGATATGAGGGATCGGCAATAAGTCCATTAGGAGCATTTTGCTTTGTGGAGTAACTAAGTTTCGTCACAGAGTAAAGAGGAGTAGCTGTATTATGCATATACTGTGCTTTAGCTATCGTTGTACTGTCCGTAGTCATCATTAAAGCTCCGTGATGCGGATTACCTGGAGCTGACGTATCATTATTGAAACTCACTGTTCCACCTGCCCTAGTATCGGCTGTCGGGGATAACGAGGACCAGCCTTGTTGGTTAGTTGGGGTAACTATCACGTTAGTTGGCGTCGCTGCTTTGGCTCCTAATGGTATAGCAATAGCCATTATTAGACCAGCAAAACCTAGCGTTGTGCTAGAAATTACTAAAGCTGTTTTTGTTCTAAGTTTTTGTATGCCTGTATTCACATTATAGCGATAACGCATAGACACCTCCTTAGTTGGTACTTAATATTATAGACCTTTCCGTCAAATAAATGGCGCAGGAATATGAGGTTAGTAATCCAATAATGGAGTAATTATTGTTAAAACCTAGCTCGATTGAGTTTGACATGATGGGGCAGACTAAAGCTGAACTATAGAGATGTGAGTAACAATTCAGATTGCTGATATAATCACGTACTCTACGTCACAGACTTTAAGTCTTCTTACCACTATACTTTTGTTAGGATTTAGTTAATAAGAGAGGATTGATATCGGGAAATTGCTTCTGTTAATATCGCTCGCGTGTCTGGTATTCATATCTATCGGCACATTAATGTTCGATCAAAATCCTATATTTTGGTTAGCATCTGTTGCTCCCGCATATCAATATCTTCGAGAACTATTAGCTTTTGTACTAGTGATGCAGCTCACGACAAGCCCACCCCGCCACATGTGGTTCCGTATAATATCTGGTGCTATAGCTATAGCGTTAGCTATCTGGTCGGTTCGGGAAACTTACAATAGTCAGATACAGTTGCTTGACTCTCTTTCATTCCTTGCCGCTTCAGTTGCAATAGGTGTATCAGCACTTGACCATAGAGTTAGTATTTTGGATTTGATTATGCCGTCATTTAAGAATAAGAGAGTTAGCTTGCAGAAGGAGTTTTAATGTTATTAGTTATTGCCGTCGTTCTAGTCGTGCTGTGGTTGCTAGGCTTTATTGGTCACATTGGGGGCGGTTTTATCGATATTCTGCTTATTATTGCCGTCGTTGTTGTTATTTATCACTTCATCAAGAGGTCATAAAGCAAGTTAACGAATTTTGGATATCCATTATGCTTATAATTGGCTCCCTCTAGTCGAGGAGCTTCGCAATGAAGATCATGCAATAATAGAAAGTTCTAATTTCTGGCTGGCTATAATGGTCTAGATTATTCTGCGGATGATGACGGGACATTACTACGACGCATTACGTCATTAGCTGTACGCTTGAATAATTCTTGGTCTATGCCAGATTCTGGGAGTATACCCATCTGTCGAAGAGTGGAGAATATCACCCTTCCAGCATAGTCAGCCCCAGCACCAGCTGTTACGTATGACTCGTCAACACGCATTCCTTGTGCAATACAAAATCTAGCAGCTATCAGTGACACCTCACCCGTAATGGGCAGATCGCCCTGATCAAATCCATTAACTTCAACACCCATAATCATTAAATATAGCTTGTTTGTTACATTAAGCAAGGATAAGCTTATTGGCTCGAGAAGAAGTTCCTTAAGATAACTTTTGACGAAGAAGTATCTTGTGATATTGAAGAGATCCTTAGAGTATTAGACACTGATTTATCCGATACGAAGGAGAATTATGATGCCGAGGTACTATAACAACTCCAAAAGTAGCTCTAAGTCCGGTAGAGAGGCAATATTTCCATTATTCATACTATTCGCTTGCCTAGCCTACTCGCATAAGGCGCTAACTATTAAGATAGATCATTTAATACCTACTATCTTCTTAGTAGTAATAGGGATAATTAGCTTAACGATAATATCAAAGCTTGTATTTAGAGTTTCAGGGTATATAAAACTACATAACCCGGATATGACTGCAATAGATAAGATGACTGGGCTTGAGTTTGAAAGATACATCGTAGGCTTATTAAAGGCTCAAGGATATACCAACATTAAATTAACTGAAGAATTTGATTACGGAATAGATATTATTGCTAACAAAGGAACTATCCGTTGGGGGATACAAGTAAAGAGATATAGTGGCTTAGTTAAGGCTGATGCTGTCAGACAAGTTGTCACTGCTTTAAAGAAATATAACTGTGAACGATCAATGGTTATTACTAATAGTAAGTTTAGTGAAGTAGCTAGAGAATTAGCTAAATCCAATAACTGCGTGCTAGTTGACGGAGAAACCTTGTCTAGATGGGTTCGTAAACCATTAAACGCTTGAGGATTTCTTGCTATTATTAAGTAATGTTAGTTTTTATTGATGATTCAGGCGATCCTGGCTTTAAATTAGACAAGGGTTCGAGCAAACATTTTGTTATAGCCTGTATTATCTTTGATGATAACCTAGATGCCGAAGAAACTGCTCTTAAGATTAAGAGATTGCGGCGTTCACTAAATTGGCGAGATGATCATGAGTTTAAGTTCAGTAAAGCTAGTAAGACTATCCGATTAGCATTTTTAAGCGAAGTCAGAAGTTGTAATTTTCGTATTCGTGCCATTGTTGTCGATAAATCTTTGATCAAAAGTCCAGACCTACGACGTAATAAGAATATGTTTTATAACTATATTATTAAAGAAGTACTGACCAAAAGCGACGGTTTTATAAAAGATGGACGGATTCGTCTTGATGGTCATGAAGATAGAGCATACAAACGGGCAGCAACTACGTATTTTCGCCAACAAGCTAATCCAAAAGGTGGGGTGATTAAGGACATGAAGTTTGTTAACTCCAAGAACGATAGTCTAATACAGCTCGCCGACATGGTAGCTGGTTCTATCTTTCGGACAACTCAAGACAATAAGACTGACAGTAAAATCTATCTAAAAATCATAAACAAAAAGGTTGAGGATATTTGGTACTTCAAATAAAATACCCGCTTCCTATTCTGGTTATCCAGACACGCGCACCATACGGTGACAGTTCGGAAAACGGGTCAATTGTGTTTAGATTATAACCTGTAAGTAACATAAGCGTCAAGCATAATCGTGATTTGATTCATTGATCTAATAGTGCGTGTTACGCCATCTTGATTATTCGTAGTATATATGTTATGATAGTCTTACTAACAACTCGGTTAGTTGTACTTTGAGAGAGAGTAATAATGAGTAAGGACAACAAAGAAGTTAATGCATTTGAATATGTGCTGATGTTCTTCGTTGTAGGTGGTATAGCGTTCTTGGTTCTTGGATTCCCAGTGATGGTTCACTTTGAATTTCTCAAGCCTCGTCCGTCCAACTACAACTGGGTACCTGTCATCTTCACGATGATGTGGATTTCAGTACTTGTTGGTCTAATCGCCGACGCTATCACTGCATTAATCGACCGGTCGTAAGACTCCATCCCCATTTAATCTCTCCTCGGAGCATAAAGTCTTAGTAATAAGACAAAGTTTGTAGAAAGATTTTTCTATAAGCAAGAGGATGCTATCGCATTAGGGAAGGTAGCTAGAGGATACACTCCAGATGAAACAATAAATCTTGGAATAAGGTCCAATCCCAAAAGGGTTTAGAGTATTAAGCTCGAAGAAAAGACTGCTGGCTACCGCCAACAACCCCTTTCTCGCTTCTTTACTCTTTACCCTATCTTCACTCTATGGATATATGTTCATACTGATGAGTCCTAAAGGACGAAAGTGAAGAATCAAAAGTTTGGTCGTCTTCTTAGATGTCCATTCCGCCCTCCCAAATAACCAAACTTTTTCTGATCTGTTATTCATGTTCCGTTCTATTTGGCTCCCTTTAGTGGATGAGCTCCGTAACCTAGAAGTAATTAACCCTCGAACCCACCATCAAGATCATCGCTAAAAAGTTGATCGAGATTTTATAATGTCTTAGGCGCAACAATTTCTTCAATCGAATCGTCGGTTCGCTTTTCCCATTTGTCAATTAAAGCTTTATATACGTCTTGTCTTCCGAAAGCCGTAACTAGTTCATTAATATATTCGGGTACATTAAACTTAGCAATTTCTAAGTCCGTTAGCCCAACTTTTGTAAGTACTTGTGGCTGTTGATCAAAAGCCCTTATCTCAGACGGTAACTTATTTTTTCTTGGCCAATTACTGATCCTAGTAGCGTGTGTAATATTTGGCGAACCGGCTTCTAGTACGATTTTTCCGTCGCCTTCTCGATATACTAGCTTTATTTCTTCCGAAGTTGGTTCCGAAGTTAGCAGTTTCTTTTTATACTTGTCAAGTTCATTAAAATCCTCGGTCAGAACTGTCAGTGATCGTAGACCCTTCGACTTCTGATTGGCTGAGAGTAGTATTAGATTAGTTTGTTTTGGTGTCTGTGGATCTATATTCTTACCTACAACATAATAAGGTTTATAATAGCTATAAGAGTATTCACCGTCTATGTCAGAGTTCCAAATTGTAGAAGCTTGTATAAGTCTCATCGTAAAGGCATCGTCGAGAGAAAATACCGACCACTCATTTTTAGGAGGATAGACATATCCCGAATCTGATTCATAGATTGATGCAGAAGGTAGTAATCCAGCAAATTGTTTTAAGAATTCACTGTTTTTGATTCTTTGAGTAGTCATTTCTCTAAGGCCATCAATCAACATACTAGAAGTAGCTAAGTTGCCAAATAGTTTATTACGAATTTCGTCATATGCCGGACTAAGTACGCTGTTTTCAGCATCAAATAACTGTGAAGATAACTCGAAGGCCTCTTTATTCATAAAATTATACTAACATAAACCAGACTAAAGGTCAACCATTATCATAATAATATATCGTAAGCTCACTAAGCTAGTTAACAGAGGTTAAAATGCTTATGGCTCAGCATACAGGTCTAGAACACTTTTACGGATATATAGGGCAAAATATAAGACATTTTGAGACACTATAAAAAGTGTCTTATTTTGTCTGATAATATATGATGTAATCATGGATGGTATGAATCTTTTAATAACAAACGCAGATGGATCGCTAGAGAAGCATATTCAGTTAATTCAGAGTGCGTTTCATCGAGCTGTTGACGTAGCTACTAATGTCCTGAAATTAGATAAAGTAGATATAGTCTGTTTGAACGATAAAAACGCAGTTATTCCAGAAATAGGTATAGGAGGGTATACGCCGAGTAGACACCTAGTATACTTGTATATTGACCCATTGTTTAACATCGAAGAGGACGAGATATTCTATACCTTGTGCCATGAGTTCAATCATGCCCGAAGATATGACGGTCCTGGATTTGGCAAGACATTATTTGACTCTATGATATTCGAAGGACTTGCAACTGCTTTTGAGGATGAGATTTCTGATCACAAGGCTTTCTTGCCGACTTTTCTTCGCAATCGAGAAGATACAATTGCACTTCTGGCGAAGTCGGAACCATCGTTCCAAAGCACGGACTTTATCTATCATAACTGGTTTATAAGTGACCCGAACAAAGTGATCCCACGGTGGGCAGGATATGAGATGGGTTTTTACTTAGTTAATAAATGCATTGACTCTAATAATAAAAAAGCCTCCGATTTAGTTCTCGAAGGATCCGATACGTTTCTTGAGTGTGTGCGCGATGCCTTGAGGGGAGATAGTAATTCTTCATAAACGAAGAATCATATCTCTACCCCCAAGGCATCGCTATTTAGTCTTAACTAAAGTGCATTTTTAGCAAGACTTAGTCGCGCGATTATCCGGGTTCCATACTCCACGTGGTGCTAGCATGGACGAACCAGACAATATGCTACTTCTTACTAGTTACACCGCCGTCGCAGCAACGCTGACATGACTGTGAACTAGAGCACTGGTTACAGTTACTGCAATCTGAAGAACCAGCTCGAGCACCAACTTTGTAGTCAGTGACCTTTACCTTTAGTACCTTCATATGCGTACCTCCCTTTCTCTGGTAATACTACCCAGCTAACTCCCGATATATCAGACTGATGTCCATGTTAAACATGTGCACTTGAGATCAATTTGAAAGTGATCGGTACTTTTCCCTTTGCGTAGGATTACGCAAAGTGGTGTGGTAGGCGAAGGCTGTCTGGGTGGACTAAGCCGTTATCAATTGAGCGATGTTGGTATAGTTCCCTGCCTTTGCCAAAGGTAATAGGTACAAGCTTCTCACTTAAGACTCTGACCACTTTGAGCGGTGAGTTTTCGTTTGAAAGTTGTACTGTTACAGCTTCGAACTTCTCTAGCAACAATTGAATTGTCGCAGTTGGTTCGGGTAGTGAGTCGGTCTCTTCACCTTGCCAAAGCCACTCAATATTACTGATATGGTCTGGTAGTGCGTAGAGTTTTGCATGGTCCCCTGGACTGGAAACATGGTCTGGATCGATTGGCTTATGTGGCCTTTTTTTCATTGTTTGAATTAGGCCTAACTCAGCTTCATGGAATGCCTTAGACACTGCCTCATCGAATGATTTTTCTGATGATGCTGCGCCGCTGACAAAACACGGAAACTGGTCATAAGCATGAATTACAACGACGATAGTAACAACGCCGTAATCGCTCAAATCTAGAACAAAGACTTCACGTCCTTGTTGTTTCCAGTATGCTACTCGACGTTGCCAGTGAAATGGTAATTGGGCAAGATTTATTCGCCTAGGCGACTTTCTCTCAAACCAACTGCGCATGATACTGTCTCTTTCGATTAGCTCCAAAAGCCCTCTTCGAACGGCCTCGTTCTGAGTCGTAAATGCAGCTACACCAGACGAGCTGGTTTCAAAACAGAGTTTCCGTCCAAATGTGTCTGTTGTAAGTGGGTAGAAGACCAGATCGACAGGCACCAAAATTGGTTGTCCTGTTGAAGCCTTAACTCCTTTTGTCCACTGCCAGTCAACTTCTGGATCAAAAACCTGTAGGAATGACAGTTCCTGGTATTGCTCAGTGCTTAGTGGTGTGACGATCCTTGGATCAAGCCAGCTCTCTCTAAGATTGCTCGCCTTTTCTATTAGATCTACTCTTACCTGAGCACTTGCATAACGCTCGTAAGCCTCGGCTAGTGCCTTGACTTTGGCTAACCCGCTTGATGATGCTGTTCCTCCCGCAAAACGGTGTTTGTAGGACTTACGTGCATCTTGATTCGGGCTTGGCGCATACAATGCAATTGCTCCAAAAAACGACTCACCTTTTTCGGGTTGACTCCCATTGGTCACCCGGACATAGCGAATTGGTTTGTTACTACCAACAAGCTTATCTTCGAGTTCCTCAAGTAATGTCATTGCGTTAAAGATTCTGTCGTTTGAAGATTTCCCAACTCCAATAGTGATTATTGGCATCACACGAGGGGTGTCCATCCAGAGTTCGTCAGCTAAGACGTTGTCTAGAAATCCACCGTATTCGAGTGTTGCAACATCGCTCTCAACAGATGCAAGTTGCATATTCTGCACAACATGACCTGCCTCGAGCAAGGTATAGCGATAACCACGATTTGAGTATTTGCCATTTTGCCTTTCAAAGTCTGCAGCTATCACGATGATGACTGGCGCATTGTATAGTAATGTATCGCTATCAAATGCGTATTGAAGCTGGTCTACGTCAACGTTACTGTTGTAATGAACGAGTTCATTATTCTCAGGGTTGTATTCGTAGTAACCTGCTTCGATTCCAGTCTGATCACGTGTAACTATAACGTAGATTTTCAAAGGGTAAAGTCCTCCCGCTGATGGCGTAGAGTGCTTGTCCAGAGAATATCCAGAGGTTAAGATGTGACCGAGCGTATTGATGTCAAGCTTATCTTCCGAGAAGCTCCGACAGCTACGACGTTTTGACTGTAGCTGATTCAAGACTGATCCAGATTCGTGAAGATAGGTTGTTCCACCTGGTTTAACGGGCATGCGCTCGCTTGCGGTGTATTCTACTATCTCCTTGAACGAGAACCCTCTTTGGAACGACATTGGATTTGTGCTTAGTTGGTGGAAATGCTGATAAGCCTCGCGACTATCAATTATTACACCAAGGTTAGCTAAATCTGCAATTATCGATTTAGCTGTTGATTGGTCAACTTCCTGGAACTCCTTAGTGACTTTGTTGACGATGTATTTCGATGTGAAATACCCACTACATAGTCCTAGGATGAACCAGATAACGTCGACAAATTCGTCAACGTCGTATTGTTCTTTCGGGTGCAGGAATCGAATCCCCACGCCACGAGGTACAACTGGTACCGCGCACAGCGGATAGAACTCCTGCTCCATGGTGACTCCTTAGTCAGAGATGTTAACGTGCTAGGTCTATGACCTTAGTAATGGTATACCATAATTACGAATATATTACAATGGTCTGTGAGGTGAATCACGGCATATAATTTGCTATTATTAAGCCTATGGATGCAGTAACTGTTGTTGCTAAAGTATTCGTTCTGAATCACGATAATTTGATTATGGTGCTTCGTAGAAGTTCAACCGACACTCATAGGCCTCTAACTTGGGACTTGCCCGGTGGAGGCGTCGATTATGGTGAGGATCCTAAGGACGCAGTCATCAGAGAAGCACAAGAAGAAGCGGGTCTTTCGATAAAGTCTCCGACTATTGTCTACACGGGGTCTAATAACGATGATAAATATGTAATTCGGCTTTTATACTATACATTCTCAGACCAAACAGAGATTAAGCTCAGTGATGAGCACGATAAGGTTATGTGGGTAACAAAAGATCAGTTTGTCGCTCTAGACCTGCCAGACTATTTCAAAGAAGCGGTTCAACTACTTCCGGAAATAATGGGCTAGACCCGATACTGACAATACCCATTGCGCGACATCCTTTTTATGGACGTATAATCAGGACTATGAATAGACTAAGTCTTCATTGGCTTATTAATAGAGTTAAAATTATTTTTATTTCGACGACAAATCGTCAAATTATAACAATTGGCTCTGCTGCTATGTTTCTGTTCTTAGTAGTGGCAAACTTATTAAGCGGGATGTGGTCAAGCCTATTTGTTAACTTGGCGGCAGGTGTTGCGATAGTCGTACTTACCGTATTCTTAGTTGATATGCTTCGTACTGCACATATGGATAAACTATATGAGATACCTCGAGATACTGCGATAAACCAAATTAAGAATGCTAATTTTGGCCTTCTTAGCTCACTGATGCTTGAGAGCAAAGATGTTGAGTTCTTGCGAGAATTTTATGTGGCCGCTACGCAAATGTCTGTATCGGACGCACAGGCACTAAATAAAGTTATGATCAAATATGCTATAAACATAAGTCAATCAACTAAAATTCTAGAAGGTTTTAGCAAACAAAAAATAATCAATCTCGGCAATGCTCTATCAAAAACAGTAGATAGCCTAGAAAAGACAAGGCAAAGATATGACTATTCATTTTCAGATATTAGCTTTAAGAACAATGTTGTTGAACTAGTAGATAAAGCCGATGCAGTTCGTCAGGTTGTAACTGCCCTAAGAAGCTATAACTGTGATAGAGCTATGGTCGTAACCAACAATACTTTTAGCCAAACTGCAAAAGAGCTTGCCAGAAGTAACGATTGCGTGCTTCTAGGGAGAAGTGAGCTTTTAAGGATGTTGTAGCAACTAATGTTGCACAACAAGTTCGGCGAAAATTCAGGTTTGTAAGTTTTTCTGCTCTTCAGGCAACTGGTATTTCTTAACTCTGTTCTTTTTGTAGGGATCGGGGCTTACTGTCTCGGCTAAAACTTCATCCCTCCGAGTTAGTCCGTCAAGAATTAACCTAACCGTATATCGATCATACACATCGCCACTTTGAGCCAGTTGATCCTGTACTTCTCGCACTGAAAGGGCTCCCAAGTTTTTGAGAATAGTTTTTACCTTACCCTGCAGGTTGATACCACCTTCAGTTCTAGCGTTGATAAAATTAGAGAATCTAACGGTTTTAGCAACCAACTGAGCAAATTCACTGGGGTTGTTTAGAATTTCTAAAGCACGCTTCTCGTATGCTTCTAAGTCTTCGTCCGATAAAAGACCTTGTAATCTTTCTATAAGTTCAGCTATAGCTGTCTCGTATTCTATGGTTAAGGATATGGTAGTTAGTTGGCCTTCTTGGTCGTCAAGAACTTCTACCATAGCTCTAAGTTGTGCTGGTGAGTTTTTATGGCTAGACGTTTCAAAGTTACGGCGCAAGTCAATTGGATTGGCGTTCGGATCAAGCTCAAGGCACTTAGCCAATAGTGTATTAAGGTCAGTATCTTCTTGCCCTGCGGTGTGAAGCTTATCTATGGCCACAACTAACAATCTATAATCTGGCCGTAAATCGTCAACTGTATGGTGGTATGGCTTATAATCTGGAGCCACTATCCTTATAGCTGGGTTATATTCTCGTAGCTTAGAACGTATGGTTAGTATGCCTAGTTGCTCCATGTCTCTTAATTGATGTCCCAGCAACCCTTCGTCAACATCGTATGAGGATAATGACTTTGCGAAATCTACATATGATGCTTCTGGTTTTGGATTCGTAAGTATTTCAGAATAGATTAAGTATCTGGTTTTAGGCGATCTAGTATCTCCACTGGATACCGTGCTTCCGAAGACTCTTTGAAGAGGAATATCTGGGTATTTAAGGCTCCAGTCCAGAATAGCTCCAGAAAAAGCCAAACCAAACTGTGTCCCAAACTCGCTGGCTATAAAAGCTATTGATGGTTTATGTCGGTACCCTTCAACCGCTACTTTAGTCACTGCTCCGATTGGGCTTAAGCTTCTCTCGCAGTAACTTAACGGTATAGAAGAATTAGGAGTCCAATGTATATCTTCTCCTTGTTTTTCTTTGAAAATATTAACTAAGCGTTGAGGAGTAAATGTGGAGTTAGGGTCAGATAAAATTATTGCAGCTGTTAAAAGTTTAGCGTCGTGATTACCAACGCCGTTTAACAGATCATAAAGCTGGCTCTCTTGTAGAGGCTCTCTTGCTTCAAATTCAGCTGTAATAGTTTCTACCATAATGATGTCCTTCGAGACACATATTCTAACATAAAAGGTCGAATTATTCAAATATTGGATCAAATTATTGGCAGGATGTTTAAGTATGTTGTGGCTGAGCATCACAGTCAAGAACCTTTTCGATTTTTTTAGAGCTTATGATTGCATGTGTGCTAGTTTAGACATATTCTTGTATAAGAGAGGTAGAAGAGTATGGCAGGAGAGTTGTTGTTATTGAGCGGGAGTTCGCACAGAGAGTTGTCTAAGAGTGTTGCCGATGAGCTTGGTATTGACCTGGCTGTTGTTGATATTGGGAAATTTCCAGACGGTGAAACTAGGGTACAGATTGGTCAGAATGTGCGTGAATCTGACGTCTTTTTAATTCAACCAACGGGCCCTCCAGCTAACGACAACCTCATGGAGTCATTCATAGTATTTGATGCTTTAAGAAGGGCTTCGGTTCGAAGAATTACGGCTGTGATCCCCTACTTTGGCTATGCAAGGCAGGATAGAAAAGAAGCTTCAAGAATGCCAATATCTGCAAAATTAGTCACTGATCTCTACGCGGCAAGTGGCGTAAATCGTTTGCTAGCCGTGGATCTACATGCACATCAAATACAAGGCTTTACTAATTTACCTTTCGATCATCTCTACGCAGCAAGAACAATTCTTGAAACGATTGAGTCAGAAGTTGATAAACCTGTTATATATGGCGCAGATGTCGGTGCAAGTAAAATGGCAAGAAGTTATGCGAATAAACTGGGCACTAATGAATGGGGTACTGTAGATAAAGATAGAATCGATAGTAGCACCACTAGAGTTGCTGCCATAATAGGGTCGTCTGTAATTGACAGAAATGTTGTTATTGTTGATGACATTGTGGCTGGGGGCAGCACACTTCTTAATGCTGCAACGGCCCTGAAGAACGAGGGAGCGCTTAGTGTTGTTGCAGCCGTGACCCATGGGGTACTATGCGATGGAGCAATTGAAAGAATAGAAGCGAGCACAGATTTGGATCTAATGTATGTGACTGATAGCCTCCCTGAACCTAGAGAATCGGATAAAATCAGAAGAATTACGATAGCTCCATTGATAGCAAAAGCAATAAAAAACATTCACAACGGTGAATCTGTATCGGAGTTATTCGAGAAAACCAAGATTTCATGATCACCTTTGGTGTATATCATGGCTCCGGGGACTGGATTCGAACCAGCGACCTAGGCGTTAACAGCGCCCCGCTCTACCGCTGAGCTACCCCGGAATATGTAAGAACAGAGTGAATTATACTAGATAATCTACAAGTACCGCAATAAACTATCGATTATCTATTATCGGCGCGATCTCAGTGCTCGGTTAATTTGTCTTGATTCATCTCTCATCTTTAAAGTTTGCCGTTTATCATAATTTTTCTTACCCTGGCCGATGGCAATTCGGAGTTTTATATGTCGCCCTTGAGTTAGAATTTCCAGAGGGACAATGGTTCTTCCCTGCTTTTTTGTGTCAATTAGATGCTTTATCTCTCGTTTCTTTGCCAGTAGTTTACGGTTTCTGGTCTGATCTTCTTCACTTATCGGGATGCCTCTGGTTGGGCTGATAGTGGCATTAACTAACCATAATTCATCGTTTGATACATTTACATAGGCACCACGAAGCTGACCGTGCCCCATCCTTAGGGCTTTGGTCTCTGCACCTGTCAGAGCTATCCCAACTACTAAGCTGTCGCTTAACGCGTAGTCATGTCTGGCTCGGCGGTTTGATATCAGTTTTGGCTGATTGGGCTTTTTCATAACCTTTTTAGTATGACTGATGTTAAGCCATTTTGAAATCGTATTGTCTATAGGTTATCTTGCGTCAATTACTTTGGACAAATTGCTGTTTAGCGGTATTCCAAAGCGAAGGGTCATGAAGGACGACCATGCGGTAGTACCAATACTCAGCTCCCCACATATAAATGGTTTTCATACCAGTGGCTTTTGCGAACTGGAAAGAGTCTTGAAGCCGAGCGGAATCGATTGATTTATTTTGTTCAGCTAGTGATGTCTGCGGGATAGTTTGACCGAGTGGCGGCCAAGCTTCAGCCTGCTCTTCATCGATGATCATATTCTTGCCGGTAGTTATCTTCTGCACCCCAGCCAAAAAGGCATAAAACCAGGCTGGGAAAGGATACTCGATATAGCGATGCGTAAAGGCAGCGTCCCAAACACGGTGGTAGATGCTGACACCAAAGAAATCTGGAGTCGGCGCCCCAACCGGCGTGCCGAGAGCGTTATTACTGCGTCCGATGATAACTGGATGATTATTATCAAGAGACTTTACCAAGCTGTATTCACTGACCAGTCGACTGCGGCTAAAATCAGTGCAGTCTCCAAAGCCTTGCAGAAAGTATTCATTCTCTAGTTGGTAGCTTTGCAGGGCTGGGTTGTTCTTATAACGATTTATGACGGTCGTCATATATTGCTCTAACTGTGGTTGCCACTGATTAAACGGCCCAGCGGTATTAACCCAGGTGGGCGGGTGGCATTCTGGCCAGCGTGGTTGGCGCAAACCAACAACCAGCATTATCTTGGCGTGAGCCTTACCGGCCATAGCGAATTCCCAGTCTAACTGACTGAAATTATAATTGCCTTTTGTTGGTTCGACATCGCTCCAATAGCTGGTTAGCCGGAAGTGTTTAACGTTTAACTGGTTCACTAGAGCGCTCATGGTTTGCTCGGGATCCAAACCTAGAGAGCTGGCATAGTCCGGTATAAAGCTAACTCCGGGTTGGAGGGGTACGCTCGATTGGCTGGCTATGTACCAGCGAGCAATGCCGTACATGCTGCCAAAACAAACCGCTACAACAATGACAATAATACTAACAATCTTGTGCCAAAGAGAACCCTGCCAGTAGCGTTTCGGACAATTAATCAAGTGTCTTGGGGTCTTCTGAAGCTTGTTAGAGTAAAATGATATAGGTTTTGCCATATGGATACGTATAAACACAAACAATTACACGTTAGTTTAGTTATACCAGCTTATAACGATGAGCGCTACCTGAAGGTGGCTCTAGACTCAGTCGCCAAGCAAACACTGATGCCTGATGAAGTCATTGTAGTCGACAATGGCTCAAGCGACGGTACGGCGGCAGTCGCCCTCTCCCACCCTTTCGTTAAGCTTATTAAAGAGGGCCGGAGTGGTGTCGGCTTTGCCAGTCATGCTGGTTTTTTAGCTGCAAAAAATGAGCTAATAGCCCGGATTGATACCGATAGTGTGCTTGCCCCCAACTGGGTGGAGACAGCTGCGCGGTATTTTGAGCTTCATGACGATGTTGCAGCAATCAGCGGTAAATGCTATTTCTATGACTATCCGATGCGCCGTGCGACCAGCTCCTTCCATGCTTTGTTTCAGCACTATTTGCAGAGTTTTATTGCCGGCACTAATATGCTGTGGGCTTCGAACATGGTTATTAGAAAGTCCGTTTGGGACAGCGTCATAGCCGATCAGACAATTCCAGTTATCCATGAAGATATTGATATGTCGCTAAAGCTTCATAAAGCTGGTTATTCGATCAAACGGCTTCGAAAACTGGTTGCCTCAGTATCGCTTATTCGAAATCAGACCTCTCTGTCCTATATTTGGGAATATGCCATGATCTGGCCAGATACTTATACTAAAAACCAACAAATTATCAAAAGCTACCTGATTAGGATTCTGGCGACCTTGTTATTCATCTTGGGACTACCATTAGTATTTATCCGATACGCTCAACAAATGTTTAATCGTAAAAAGTTCTAGATTAGTTGATGAGCTTTCAAAACAGTTTTAATTATTGCAAGGGTTAGAGCCGAGCCATCGAGGATTATTGGCGTTTCATTGTCTCGGGGCGGTTCAATAAGATTAGCGATACGTTCAAACATCGCTTGAGGCGTCTCGCCAACCGGCCAGAGTTTTTGGCGCTTTATGTTGCTTGACCTTCGCTCGGATAAATCTCTATCAGTATCTAGCCAAATTAGCACAGCCCGGGCGTTGGTTCGTCTGCAAATTTCATACTTATCGGCTCGATGGGTATAACGATTTAGATTAGCATCATATATAACGCTCTGCCCACTGGCCAGAAGTTCTTCGGTCTCATCATCGAGCTGTCTGTATAACTGGGTATGTTCACTCTCGGTGAAGTGTGGGGTTGAGAATCTTTTTAATCTTTCTTCGTCAGAAGTAAGTCGGTGTGCGCCACTTAACTTCTCAATAATCTTCGCAGCAGTTGTTTTACCGGCGCCTGGATAGCCCAGCAGCATGTACAGAATTGGTTGGGTCATTAGTGGCTATTGTAGGCAATTCACTGCTAAATTAAAAGACTCTTGCGTGAGTTAGTTATAATGCTTATGTATGGCAAAGCGTGATAATAATCATCAGCTGCGGATCAGTAAGTCTGCTGTTGTAGCTTTAGCAGTTGTAATGGTTGCTATCTATGTCTTCCTCCCCCAGATAAAGGATCTTAAAGCTAGTGCTAGCTTGGCTCGTCAGGCCGACATAGGATGGCTAATTTTGGCTATAGCATTAGTGCTTGCTACTTACTTCTTTGCTACCTTAAGCTATCAGCTTCTTGCCCGACACCGGCTTGAAGCTGGCCGAACCTTGCTTATTCAAGTTTCTTCGGCCTGCGCTAACCGGTTATTGCCGGCCGGGTTGGGAGGCCTTAGCCTGAATACTGCTTATCTGTACAACAATAAACATTCGCTGGCAGAGGCTTCGACAGTTGCTGCATCTAATAATATTCTGGGTATCATTGGTCATTTACTGGTACTAGGTACGGCCTTGTTTTTTTTACCGACTTCGCTACACCTTACCAATAGTTTTCATATATCTAGAGGAATTTACATAAGTCTAATCGTAGTAATTGTTGGTCTTGTAGCCACAGTTTTTATGCTTCCAAAAATTAGGCACTGGCTAGAAAACTTTAGTTGGCAAGTAATTCGTGATATTGGTGCTTATTGGTATCATCCTCTGAAGTTAATAGCTGCCTTACTGAGTTCAATATGCCTGACTTTGGGCTACGTTTTAGCGCTGTTAGTTTGCGTGTTGGCTTTCGGGGTTCATCTAGACTTTACTCATGTTCTAATAATATTTACTCTCGGGTCAGTGGTTGGCATTGCAACGCCGACACCGGGTGGTCTAATTGGTGTCGAGGCTGGTTTGATTGCCGGTTTTGTAGCTTTTGGGGTTAGCAGTCCTAAGGCTCTGGCCATAGTACTGACCTATAGATTTATATCTTATTGGCTACCAATTCTGCCAGGATTCGTTGCCTTAGTATTTGTCCGCAGAAAACACTTTATTGTCGGTACCTAATCCGACTACCATAGCTTACTTAAGCAGCTAGGTTTAGTTCGAGCAAACCGATCGTGTTATTGGATTGCGAAACGGTGACAATTGATCCGGCTGAAATATACAAAGGTTCGCCGTTGTCCTTGGTGTCGCCATCGATTTGAATGGTGACGTCCTCGGTTGGTCTAATTATGGATGGTTCTATCAGATCTTTTCCGGGTGATTGGCCCAATCGAATCTTAACGAATGTCGAGGGCAGGCCTGTCTTTCGTTTTACTTCGACCCTATGAGCCGGGCCGGATAATTTCACTTCAGGAGCATTTACTATACCAGCTACTCTAGGGGTGTTCACGAATAATATTTCGAAAGCTGATACTTCTTCATCTCTTTCGTTTAAGTATCTGAACGAAGCAGGAGCTTTTAGTAGACCACCGAAGATTTCTGGTGGGTCCATCAGGTATTTACCAATGGCAACATGGCCTATATGTAAGTTTCTCAACCTTCTTGCTCTATGAGATTCTTTATTTATAGGTTCTATCATATGGTAAGTCCCGTTAAAGCCAATAGCGCTAACAGCTTCGAGCGTTTTCTTGTCTCCGTCTGGTCCTTCAATATCTAAGTTAATAGTGTTGAAGCCAATGATTCTACCTAATTCTAGAGCGATATCTGGGCGAGACCAGTATAGTTTGTCAATACTCGACCGTAGTAGGTTTTGGCCTCCGCCGCCTGCGACTGCCCAGAGTGCAGTATTGGGATATTCCTCGGCCAAGGCAGTTTTAGTTCTATTAACATGTTTAATCGTTCCGTCGCCGCCAACTATACCGACTATAGTGTTTGCGTCAGGGTCAATGTTATTTTGGTATATGTCTAACATTTCTGACTCGATTACTGAGGTCGGAACGTATCGGATTTTAATGCGATCGTTAACTCGTCCTAAACGATTTTTGACATACTCGAGCGTAGCGCCGCCGTTGGTGCTCTCAGTATTATAAAAAATCGCTGCTTCATCGAAGTTGATAGCTTGTTTAGGTAAATGTTCAATCATAATTATTCGTCCGAGCTTGCGCTAAGGGGCATACGTCATAGCTGGTGACAGTTATATAACTCCAGTCAAATATAACATAATTATAACACGTTAACGCTTAAAAATCAATACCTTTGTTAGCTAAATACTTGTCGTCAAAGTGATGTTTTCGTTTTTCCATGTTGGTGTAGATATCTACTAGTTCGGTAAGGCTATCTGGGAAATTTCTGCCTGTTAAGCACAAGCTAGTCTTCTTACTGCGTTTTTCGATGAGACTTTTGAGCTGCTGAACTGTTAGTAGGCCGTCATGGACAGCGTTATTTATCTCATCACATATAACTAGGTCGTAATCGCCGCTAGAAGCTGCACTAAAGGCTTCTTTATAAGTGTCGCTAGCAGCCTTAAGATGTTGTTCCTGAGATATTTCTTTCGGCGATAGGTCACCGGCTTTATAAAAACCTTTACCACCTTTATAGAAATAAAGCTGATCCTTGAAGAGTGGTTGGATATCTCTAATGAAGACATGCTCACTGACGCCCCAGTGCTTGATAAATTGAATAAAGGCTACTTTGCCCCTATTACCGAGAGACCGGGTCATTAGACCTAGAGCAGCTGAGGTTTTACCTTTTCCGTCACCACTATAGGCAATAACAACCGACGACTTAGTCTTATAATCCTCAAAACTCATGAGTTTAGTATATCAGTCGTTCTGCGAGATTAAATGAGCTTGGCCGTTTTTAGGGCGGCGTCAATTTTTGGCCGGTCAAAGCCAACGATAATGGTGCCGGCTATGTCAATAACCGGGATACCGCGTTGGCCGGATTTATCGACTGACTCTTGAGCAAATTTCGGATCGGCTTCAATATCCCGATCGTCATATTTGACGTTTAGCTTTTGAAAGTAATCTTTTGCAGCGTGGCAAAAGGCGCACCAAGTGGCACTATAGATGGTTACACTTTGTTCGTTCATGCTTATTATTGTACCTACTATACAAAGTAAAGTAAAGCCCCAGCTCTATTGCTTTACAGAGTGAAAACTGTTAATATCAAAGAAATGAGCAAAGACTCTGCGCCAAAAATGACGCCGAAGCCTAACGAGGGTGAGGTAAGCAAACAAAGTAAGGACAGCCGACTGGTCTTTATTAGTGCTGTCACGGATATGACCTGGCAACTAGCTCTCGTTGTGCTTATCCCAGTAATTGGTGGTTATAAGCTAGATGAGCATTTCAAAACTTCACCGCTGTGGCTAATTGTTGGCGCTATCATAGCCTTAGTAGGGTCTTTTGCGGTTTTGCGCCGAATTCTGGCTCAGCTTAATCAAAGCTTTCTCCACCCTGAGGCTAAAAAGAAATGAGTCTATTGTTTGCTGCTTCTGGCCCAGTAGTTCACATTGCTCCTGGCGGTGTCTTGCAGCTTGGGGGTCTGAGCATCACGAATTCGATTTTCTACGGCTGGATTTGCTCAGTAATTATAATAATCATATTTATCTGGGTGGCTAGAAGAATTACCGTTAAACCTAAAGGTGGTTTTATCCAATATGTGGAGGTTGGCGCTGATTTTATCACCAACCTAGTGGTTAACGCTTTTGATGATAAGAAAAAGGGCCGTAAGTATGTTCCCTACTTTGTTACCTTGTTCTTCTTTATCTTAGTTAACAATTGGCTCGGCTTAATACCTGGAGTTGGAGAAGCAATACAGGTTGGCGGCTTACCACTGCTTCGGCCATTCACTGGCGACCTGGACGGAACACTGGCAATCGGTATTGTAACAATGGCAGTCGTTTATATCTCGTCGATCCGTGAATCTGGTAACATTCGTAATTATTTACGACATTTCTTTGTTGGTAGCCCTCTCAACCCCCTGTATCTAGTTATCGGGCTTTTAGAGATGTTCACTGATATGACTAGAGTATTTAGCTTATCGCTTCGACTTTTTCTAAATGTGGCCATTGGTGAAATTGTAATTGCCGTCTTTTCCTATCTTGGCCATGTCCTAGCCCCGGCTACGGCACTGCCCTTTACCTTACTGGAATTTTTTGTGGGTGCTCTCCAGGCCTATATATTCTGCGTACTGAGCATTATGTACCTCGCCATCGCCGTTAATCATGCGCATCATGACTTGACTGAGGAGGATGTTCCTGAAACAATTAAGGGAGAAATGGAAACTAGTTCCTAAGGGTGGTTATGCTTTTAGTTGTTAAAAAATTTAAGAATATTAATAAGGAGTAAACAAAAGTCATGCAAGCAGTACATATGGTTTATCTGGCAGCGGCAACGACAGTAACAACTCAGGACGCTATAAGCTTGATAGGTAAAGGGCTAATGATCGGCGGCGGTTTTATCGGGCCGGGAATTGGTATCGGTCTTATCGGCGGTAATTATTTATCAGCCGTTGGTCGGAATCCTGAGGCAGCCAAGTTTTTGGGTCAGGCCCTAGTCTTCGTAGCTATTATTGAGCTATTTGCCCTACTAGCCTTCGCTTCAATATTTATCGTTAAGTAAGGATTTTTTTAAAAGACATGATAGTTACTTTAATAAATAATTTCGGAGCGAGTTCGACGGGAATTGGAGCGCTGGGATTCAGCGTCTCGGCTTTCATTATTCAGATTATCACTTTCGTGCTGGTCTTCTTAGTGCTGCGCAAATGGGCTTTTAAGCCAATCCTAAAGGTTTTAAACGAACGCCGAGAGACTATCGAAAACGGCGTTAAGCTTGGCCAAGAAATGGCTCTGGAGAAAAAACAACTGGAAGCCAAGATCGACAAAGCTCTACACGACACCCGAGTGAAGGCCGACGAAATCCTCGGTGCTGCCCAGCAAGATGCCCGCAGAGTTATTACAGCTGCTGAAGAAGCCGCAAAAATTAAGGCCGAACAGATTATCGACGAGGCCGAATCGCGCATTAAACAGCAAACCTCCAAAGCCTGGAAGGATCTGGAAAAAGATCTTGCCGGGCTGATTTCCGAAGTCACTGAGGCGATTATTGACGAAAAAGTTGATACCAAAAAAGATAGTGAACTAATTGATCGGGCTTTGGCCCTCCGGAGAGCTGCATGAGCAGAACTCCGCGTAGTTCAATTGCCTCGACTATTGCCGATCAGACTATCTCTAACGGCATTTCAACCAAGCTGAGCCGCGAATTGGCAGCCTATTTGTTAGCTGAGGGGCGAACCAGTGAACTCGATCCTTTGATGCGCGACATCCAAGGCTTATGGGCTGAGCAAGGCTATATTGATGCTACGGCGATTAGCACTCATCCTCTTGATAATGAGGCTAAGAAACGCATCCGCCAAACCGTAGCTGAAAACTATCCTAAGGCCAAAAAAATTGTTATTAGTGAACAACGCGACCCGGATGTTATCGCCGGCGTACGTATCGAGTTATCGGATCGTCAACTTGACGTGTCGATAGCCACCAAACTGAATAAATTTAAACAGTTAACTACTGGGAAGGATTAAAAGAGTGCCAGACTTATCCATTAAAGACCTATCTGCTGATATCCGGGCGGCAATTGCCGAGTTAAAAACTCGCCCAGAAATTGAAAATGTTGGCATTGTTACTCGAGTTGGTGATGGTATCGCTTGGATTTACGGACTGGCTAATTGTGGCTACAGCGAAATGATCGACATTGAAGGTACCGACGGAAATACCATAACGGCTTTTGCTTTTAACCTAGCTGAGGATGAAATTGGTACAGTTCTTCTTGGCGATGATGTTGATATTAAGGCTGGCGCTAAGGCTAAGTTAACCGGTAAGGTGCTGGAGGTACCGGTTGGCCCAGAACTTATTGGTAGAGTTGTAGACCCTCTTGGTCGACCGCTAGATGGTGGTACACCGATTAAAGCTAAGCTGAAAGCCCGCGTTGAACAGCCGGCTCCGGGCGTGCTTGATAGAAAGAGTGTCCATGAGCCACTAATGACTGGTATTACGGCGATTGATGCCATGGTGCCAATTGGCCGCGGACAGAGAGAGCTTATTATTGGTGACCGACAAACCGGTAAGACAGCCATTGCTATCGATACTATGATTAACCAACATCGCCAAAAAACTGGCGTGGTGAACATTTACGTGGCTATCGGCCAAAAACTAAGCAAAGTTGCCAGGCTAGTCGAGCGACTAAAGCGCGAGGGTGTCATGGATCAAACGATTATCGTAGCCACCTCTCCAGCTGACCCAGCAGCGCTGCTCTACCTAGCTCCCTACGCCGGAGTGGCTATGGGTGAGTACTTCCGTGACAACAAGCAGCACGCTCTGATAATTTATGACGATTTATCCAAACACGCCGTAGCTTACCGCCAAATGTCGCTACTACTACGTCGTCCTCCTGGCCGCGAAGCATATCCGGGAGACGTTTTTTATCTGCACTCCAGGCTTTTGGAACGAGCAGCCAAACTTAATGACAAACTCGGCGCCGGTAGTTTAACGGCACTGCCAATTATTGAGACCCAGGCTGGCGACATTAGCGCCTATATACCGACCAATGTTATCTCAATTACCGATGGTCAAATTTTCATGGAAACTAACCTGTTCTATCAGGGTATCCGCCCAGCAATTTCGGTTGGCCTGAGTGTTTCTAGAGTTGGTGGCAATGCCCAAACTAAGGCTGTTAAGTCGGTAGCTAAGTCACTACGTATTGATCTGGCACAGTTTAGAGAGCTAGCCAGCTTCACGCAGTTTTCGACCGACCTGGACGTTGAAACTAAGCAGCGCATTGAACGTGGACAACGCTTAACCGAATTACTTAAACAACCTCAGTACAGTCCCTACGCCATTTGGCAGATGTATGCCAGTTTGCTAGCGGCCACTGAAGGAGTTTTTGATGTTATTCCAATCGATAAGGTGTTGCTAGCAGAGGATAATCTCTACCGAGAATTACAAGCTAAGCACCCCAAGATGATTGAGAGTATAAATACCGGTAATGAACCACCGGAAGCTGACCGGGTAACTATTTTGAAAGTAGCCACGACAATTGCTGATTCCTACAAGACTAAAGATTCTGATAAAGAGGACAAATAAGGAATAGTTTATGCCAAGCACTTCTCTATTAAAAAACCGCATTAAATCTATTCGTAACACTCGCCAGATAACCAAGGCTATGGAGCTAGTTTCGGCCAGCAAAATGCGCCGCGCCCAAGACAGAGCTAAGCTGAGCCGCGACTACCAGAATGCTGCCTATGACCTATTGCTCAGGTTAAATGGCTTATCAGAAGTTAGTTCGCATCCACTGTTTGCTCATCGCAAGGTAAGTTCTCGTCTTTATGTAGTAGTTACCAGCAATACCGGTCTAGCCGGCGCCTATAATTACAATGTGCTCCGGGAATTAACTGCTGCCCTTAGGAATGACCGAGAAAATAAAATTGCCAGTTACGTGATTACCGTTGGGCATAAGGGGGCTCAATTTGCTCGCCGACTTCAGGACGTTACGCTCTTGGCGGTTTATCCAGCTTTTGGCGATCAACCGACAGCCAATGATATTCGACCAATTTTAAATACTTTGATTGATGAATACCGTGATAAGAAAATTGATGAAGCCGAAATTATCTACACGGTTTTTAAGTCAAATATTTCCCAACAAGCCCACAGGATGAATCTCCTACCGGCGCATGTCGAAGATAGCTCGTCCGCTCCAGCCGACATACCTTTCACTAATTTTGAACCATCAGTCGAGGAAGTTCTAAATAGCGCTGCTGTTAGGTTAATCGAAGTGCAGATTTGGCAGGCTCTGCTAGAGAGTTTGGCATCGGAACACTCGATGCGGATGGTCGCTATGAAGAATGCTACCGATAACGCCAATGACCTAATCGATGATCTAACTTTAGAGTTTAATACCGCCCGCCAAGCAGCTATTACCCAGGAACTGGCTGAAATCACCAATGGCGCTGAGGCAGTGAAATGATGAATTACCTACCCGAGCAAACAATCACTAATCTTGAAGGAGAAATTTAAAGATGGCTACAGCAACTAAACCAACCACCACAAAAAACGAAGGACTTATCAGCCAAATTGTTGGCGTGGTTATCGATATTGACTTCAAGGAAGGCCGTTTGCCAGCTATTTATAACGCCCTAGAAGTTGAATTAAGTGGTAAGCCCTTGATTTTAGAAGTAGCTCAGCATTTAAGTGAATCAAGTGTCAGGGCTATCTCGCTTGGTTCGACTGACGGCTTGCAGCGTGGTACTAAGGTTGTTGATAGTGGTGCGGCCATAAGCGTGCCAATTGGCGAGAAGACCTTAGGGCGAATGTTTAATGTCATCGGCCAGCCAATAGATGGGCTAAGCGGCGAATTTCCGCTACGTTCTACTATCCATAAGACTCCACCACCGCTGACCGACCAGTCTGGGACTACCGAAATACTGGAAACTGGCATTAAAGTTATTGATTTAATTGCCCCTATTACTAAGGGTGGTAAGGTTGGGTTATTCGGTGGTGCCGGTGTTGGCAAGACAGTCTTAATCCAAGAACTGATAAACAACATCGCAAAATTTCACTCCGGCTTCTCGGTTTTTGCCGGTGTTGGTGAGCGTACTCGTGAAGGTAACGATTTATATGAGGAAATGAAAGAAGCTGATGTGCTTAAAAACACTTCACTTGTATTTGGTCAGATGAATGAGCCGCCAGGTGCTCGCCTAAGAGTTGGCCTGTCTGGCCTGACGATTGCAGAGGGATTCCGTGATCAAGGTAAGGATACCCTACTCTTCATAGATAATATTTTCCGCTTTACTCAAGCCGGCAGTGAGGTATCGGCTCTACTTGGTCGGATGCCGAGCGCTGTTGGTTACCAACCTAACCTACAACAAGAAATGGGTGCCCTGCAGGAGCGCATCACCTCGACCCATAAAGGTTCAATTACCTCTGTTCAGGCTGTTTATGTGCCAGCTGATGACTTAACCGACCCAGCTCCAGCCACAACCTTCTCGCACCTTGACTCAACTATTACCCTGAACCGTGGACTGACTGAAATTGGTATCTATCCAGCGGTTGATCCTCTGGACTCGAACTCAACCATCCTAGATCCTGAAATTGTTGGCGAGGAGCACTATAACGTTGCTCGCGAAGTGCAGCGTATTCTGCAGCGATATAAGGATCTCCAGGACATCATTTCGATTCTAGGCATGGAAGAACTTAGCGACGAAGATCGACAAACAGTTGCGCGGGCGCGCCGTATCCAGCGCTTTTTATCACAACCCTTCTTTGTGGCTGAGCAATTTACCGGTAATTCTGGACAATATGTACCGCTTAAAGATACCATAAAAGGCTTTCAGGAAATTCTTGAAGGCAAACATGACGACAAGAGCGAACAAGCCTTCTATTTGAAGGGCGACATAAGCCAGGTCAAGTAGTAAGCACTATGATTCACTTTCAGCTATATACGCTAACCGGGCAGAAATTTGATGAAGATGTTTATGAAGTCATCCTTCCGACTTTGGATGGCCAAATCGGGGTATTGACTGGCCACATGCCACTTGTCAGCGTAGCAACAACTGGGGTTATTTCGGTGCGCCGTAACCAAAGAGATGCTGATACTATGATGGATAATTTTGCCACTTATGGCGGAATTATTGAGGTTGATAAAGATAACCTAAGGGTGCTGGTTGACGAAGCTGATCACTCTGACGAGATCAACGAAACCGAAGCTCAGCATGCCATGGAACGGGCTAAAAAAGTGTTGGCTGAGGCCAAGGATCAAACCAGTCTCGAACAAGCCCAAACCTTAATAGACCGTCAAACTGTCCGTCTACAAGTTGCTGGGTTACGTCGCCGTAGTACCCGCCGATAACTCGCATACTTAATCTAGTGATTATTTGGGTGTATAATCGAGCCATGGATGAGATTAAGGCAACTAAAACAAAACATAGTTATAGAATCTTTTTAATCGCTGGGACTATTGGACTAGTTGTTGCAGCTGGCTTATTAATAGAAGCCCGCGCTCTAGCTGTTAATTATCCGGTAGTCTGGTCGGTCTCTAAGATGAGTTATTGGTACTGGGTGGCTCATTATGCCGGTCTAAGTATCCTAGCGATTAGTTTAGTACTAGTTATCGCCTATGTAGCGGTAGTGTTCTTTAGCGAAGAAAACGAAGCAACCATATGACCAGTAGTATGGATGAGCATCCTGACGAAGTCATAAACGAAGTTGAGACTAAGCCAGCTAATGGAGATAGTCAAACTGTAGACATTTTGATAGCAGAGGGTATTGCGGCCGCGGATTCTCCTAAAAGTCTTGAGGATGTGATGGAAGAACAAAGTAAACGGCGAAAACTGAGGCCAATTATTGTGGGGCTCGGTGGCGCAGCCCTAATTGGAGTAGCGTATGTCGTAATAAAAAGGCTGGCTGGAGATAACCAAGAGAATACACCAAAAAACTAGTCCTAATTAGTAACCAGGGGCTATCTAAATAGAAATTTCTTCGGCAGTTGTAATTGAACCCATTTGCGCTTCTAAGCTGAGTGTTTGTTCTTGCCGGTAGATATAGTCACCGAACGTTAGCCCTAGCCTTATTATAATCTGCTGCGGCGTTTCGGTACTACCCTCTTCTCGCTCAGCTTTCTGCAATAACCATTTCGTAAAATCGGGGTCCTTGGCACTAAGCTCAACCGCTAATCGTTCTATTTCGGCCTGATTGTGCATTTCAACGTCAATGGCATCAAGCTCTAAAACGCTGATTTTAGGTAAACCTGTCTCGGGTGTAGTGAGTTGTTCCGCCATATAGCCCTATAGTAAATTAAATGACTGCATTTAAGCTGTGATATTGCACACATTACAGCACATATTGCAAATATGGTACGGAAGTAGTAAGCTGAGCGCTGAGTTTTCAAAAATTAATTTTTGATAGGAAAAAACCTTTAATGGGCGAGATATTTAATATTACTGGTATTGAAGTTGCTAAAATTGCTGAGATTTATCCGGCACGGCTGCTGGAATTGACCAAAAATAAGGAGCGAGAAATGTCTGAAGAGCAGGCTACAATTGAAGTGTTAGGAGAATTATCTGGCGGAGAGCGCGCTGATCTCTGGCAAGGCAAAATCTCATTAGACAGCCGAATCGAGAGTGGCGAGATTACCGCTGACGAGTTAGATTCCGTCCCTAACAATGTTAACCGCTTTTATGTGTCCGTTTCTGAAAGCGCTGCCCTCAGATGTGTTGATGGTAGTTCGCTGCTTGGATATGATAAAAATAGCGCAGTGTCATCTAATAAACCTTTAGGTTTTCAGATCCAAGGAGGCGTTGCCGGGGTAGCCCAAGCAATGCGTTTATGGCTCGGCCCTGAACCTGGTGCTACCTTGCTTACCGACATTGATAAAAGTACTGAGAAATACCTCGGTAATTATCAGGCCGGCAATCACACTGACGATACCGTTGGCGAGGACGCAACTGGTTGTGGGGCGATCGATCAATACGCCACCAAACTGGCTTTTTTGACCAATCCTACGAAGCAACCAGCTATAAAAGATATAGCCGATTCCATTATGGCAAGCGGTAATAAGACCGCACCGGCTGGGGCTTTTGAAAGAATTACCAGAAACGCCGCTGCTCTCAGTCAGATTGAAGGCTATGTGCCTCCAGCAAAGGATACTCTCGACAAAATTCGATCGCTAAACCCAAATGGGATCGAGGTACTAGTCCGACCACACCCTGAAGTATCGCTGACGCTAAACTGGGTGAAAAATAAGACGTTTAGCCGTGACGCTTATAATGCTGAAACCGATTCAAAAATAGCAAACTTTAATCTAGACACCTGGGCTATATTTGATCATCTAGGTGAAGAAGTTGGTTATGCGGCGATTGTTGACGCTATCGTTACCGTTATGGCAATAACTGATGGTTCGCAGCTATTACTGGTTCGTCGACCAGTTGAGCAAACGCCTTTGCCGTTGGCTGCTTAGATTACTGACGCTTAGCTCACATTACAGCAGCACCAGAGTTTGATATTATATAGCAAAGATTATATAATGAGGTATTAAATGTCAGAAGAATTAAACGATAATGGAAATGCGCCAAATCAAGAGAGCTTCTTGGTTAATGACGTTCTGATGGTCGGCATCGGAGCTTTTGCGGTATCTGGAGCTGCCGAAATAATCAACAAGAACCTCCTATCGCGGGACTCCCTGGGGGTAGCTATAGGTACCTTTGTAGTTGCCGGGATAGCTAAGTGGCGTGAAAACGCTGATGCTAAGTATGCCCGGAGACATGAGTAAGGTCCCCTCGTCTTTAATGCTTCCCTGTTGAGAGTTGCTTCAGACCGCCTGCTTGTATGATAAACCGCCTATCTGTTTAATCATACTTGCCATCTTGCTACAACGTGATATGCTTAAATCATAAATATTTAAATTAACGGAGGGATAATGGAGATATCAAAAAAGAAGATTGCTATGCTAGGAGCAGAGTTCTTAGGAACTGGGCTACTTACTCTAGCAGTAATTAGCATTAAGACATCAGGAGTAGGTTACTCCTTTTTTGTTGCCTTAGGAGCAGGACTGTCATATGCAGTTCTAACTTTTGTTCTTGGTTCTGACTCAGGTGCGCACCTTAACCCAGCATTGACCATTGGTCTTTGGACAACCCGTAAGGTTAAATCAGCAGCAGCAGTTCTGTATATAGTCGTACAACTTCTCGGTGGTTGGGCAGCTTATGGTCTATATGTTTACTTGGTAAAAACTCACCTCCAAAACACTGGCGGAGCAAACTCTGTACGTGTAATGGTTGCGGAGGGACTTGGTACCGCAGTATTTGTCTTCGGTTGGGCTGCAGCTGCAGCAAAGAAGTACGACGGCGTACTACTTGGTGCAACAGTTGGCGCATCATTGGCGCTAGGTGTTCTAGTAGCAGCAATTGCCTCTAATGGTTTAATCAACCCAGCTCTTGCTATCGGTACTCACGCTTGGGACGTATTTGGTTCTAGCGGTTGGGGCAACTACGTACTTGGCCCAGTTGTTGGTGGTATAGTTGGAGTAAATCTCTACAACTATGTTTTCTCACCAATGGCTACAAAACTGTCTACGAAGAAGAAATAGTAAAAACACTTTAAAAAGTTTTCTTAAGTCGTCTCGGGTTTAACCTACCGAGACGATTTTTTTATTGTGAAGAAGAGTTTATAAGATATTCTTCGAAAGCCACTACCCCGCTAAGGTCTTTGCTGTAGCTAGAAATATCTGGGAAGTCTAATCTCATAATGTGCTGCCAGACAGCTCCGATTAAGGCTCTAAAGCGCTCTAGCTCGACTGTGTCTATTATCAGCTCGAGGTTGCCGACAAGACGACCATTGTCAGCTGCTTCAATGAATTCCAAAGCCCCGGAGTTAACCATCAGTTTCTTGCCATAACTAGCCGAGTGTTCGATTAGCAGTTTATAAAACATTAGCTGGTAACGATACTTATGCAGCTTAACCTTCTCATAAGTATCTTTTGGTTCCCAGGAGGTTACCGGCTTTCCGGTCTTAAAGTCGATAACGTGGACGATGTTGCCGTCCAGCTGTATTCTATCAATCTTGCCACTAAGCCTGGCTTCGCCGATAAGTACGCCGTCGTTGTGAAAGCCGCGCTCGATAATGTCAGCCTTAGAAAAATCTTTGCCGCGCCCGGTCATGTAAGTCTCTAGAGCCGTAATTCCCCGTTCGTTTAGAGTCCCTAGGTCACTAGGGCGTAAGTGTTTTTTGGTCAGGACATCGCTAAAGTATTCATTGATTAGTTTTTGGCTGGGCAGTTTATCGTCTTTTCTAAGAAGCGTATACGTCCACTGCAGGGTCTTATGGATAGCATCGCCATAAGCCGCTGAGGGACTGGCGGCTTGGGGGAAACGTAGTAAGTTATGGGTTAGGAAATAGTTTGGTCCGTTATCCCGGATATCAATGAAGTTATTGAGGTGGGTAACGCTTAGTTTGTAGTCTTTTAGGATTGGTTCAAACAGTTGTTTCTGATCAGCAATAACTTGGTGGAAACGGTAAGCCCAATCGGTTGATAGTATTTCGATGGCTTTGACGCTGGTTGGCTTAGTATAGCTCTTAGGCGTAAGTCTCGGATCAATCATCTCAGAATCCGGGCTATTGCCGCCGATGTAGCTTAGGCCGGGAGATAACTTAGAGTCAAGATTATGACTATAGCCGGTAATTATCAGGTCGTGCTTGGCCCGAGTCATGGCTACGTAAAGAAGTCGGAGTTTGTCATTATCTTTAGCGCCAGCCGGCTCGACTGGTAGATTGTGCGGTAGACTAATACGCGAAGAGCGACTGCGTGATGTGGGGCCCCAGACTTCATCCTGGGCATTGATCACGAATACAACTTCAAACTCTAGACCTTTAGCCTTATAGGCCGTCATTAATTGTACGGCATTAGTAGTTTGAGTATGGGGATTGTCGTCGACTATTTTGAGTTTGGCCTGCTGGTGCAGACCAGCAAAGTTGACCAGATCCTCAGCCTTCAGGAAGCTATTGGGCTGCCACAGGCGCAGTCTTTGGCGAAGAGTGGCTATTTGACCAAGTAGTTCCAAGTAGCGGTCGGTAGCGTCCTGGTAACGACTGGGGCTAAAATGGAAACGGCGCATCGGAGAGTTAAAGCCCTCTTTTGGCGACTGGTCCTCGCCCATTAGTTGATCAAGAATATACTCCAGCGGCTCTAGTGCTGAGGCCTCAGCCAATTGGTTAAACCACAGGACTATATTTTTTATTTTTGGGTTTTTAGATTTTAGAAGTTCGCTTAGCCAGTGGTCATGGTGGTCATAACAGTTCAGCGAGACATCAATTAGCTCAACTGGGTCAATCTCAAAGAACTCATAGGCCAGGACGTGACTAATCAGCTCATCGACCTGATCCTGGGCATTGCTAGCCATGGCGACGATTAATTTAGTCATGCTAAGTAGCTGGGTAATAATTGGGGCATCTAAGATGTCATCGCGGCGTTCGTAGGCTATTGGGATAGTTTGATTACCCAGATAAGGTAGCAGCCTTTCTAAGTAGCGGTGTTTTGGTGAGAGGATGGCTATTTGCTGGGGTTCGATGCCCTCTTCAAGGTATTTCTTAACTGCAGATGCAATAAAGTCGTACTGGGCTAGTTCACTGGGAAAAACATCGTGCTGCAGACGTTGGCTTTTAAAGTCGGTAGTGGCCGTTAACACTTTTGTGGTTATTGGCAGGATAGACTGCAAACGGTCGCTAATCTGCCCGGCAATAAGGCTACTGGTCTGCAAGATATCTTTAGTAGAGCGGTAATTATCTATAAGGCTAATTATCTTAACGTCCTTATATAGACCAGCAAAACTAACCATGTTGGAGACTTCGGCACCTTGGAAGGCGTAGATAGCTTGATCGTCATCGCCAACCACCATAATATTGGGACGCTGCTCAAAGAGTGGGTTATCGCCGAGCGAGGTCAGCATTTTCAGCTGGGCTTTATTAGTATCCTGAAACTCATCGACTAAGATGTACTGATATCTTTCCTGGAGAGTTAGGCGCAGATCGACATGTTCCTGCAGTGCGCTAACGACCTCGACAATCATGTCATCAAAATCATAAAGACCACTCTCGGCCATAGTATCAATCATTTGTTGGTAGATTTTGGCAACGGCCTGCATTTTCCTGTTATTCTTGCCGCTATCTTTAAAAACATGCTGATTATTTTCGTCCTTAATACAAAAGTCATTACGCCAGGCTGTTATTAGTGGCGCGTAGGCCTTAGCACTATCAGTGCCGGCAATTGCCTGCTCTAGCCCGCTGGCGCAGACGCTGGCGTAATCTGGGAAGCCGTAAGGCTGCTTGGAGCTGGATAAGGACTTTATACTGGCTAGTAACTCCAAGTAGCTGTCTAGCTCTTTAGGGGAGGTCCTCTTGGCAAAGGTTTGGCTAAGCTGTTGGCTGAGGCTATCCATAACCTTCTTATTAGCCCGAAGAATCTCGCCCAAGGAAGCCGAGGTAATAGCGTTTTGCTTCAGGTAGCTAATAACACTCAGGGTATCTTTTAGGAATAGATAGTCATTACCAAGCTTAGCGCTCAGCGGGTTAGAGTGTGACAGAGTCTCAAATAAGCCGTGCATTATCTCGTATCTACCCAGTTCGTCGACCTGTTGAGTCAGTTGACGGGCCAGGAAGTAGTCAGGATTATTGATAATAATCTCACTTCCAAAACTGTGAAAAGTTTGGACGGCGACATGGGACGAGGCTTGACCAATAATTGTTTGGAGGCGCTCGCGCATATTGCGGGCGGCGTTATCGGTAAAAGTTAGACAAAGGATATTGCTCGGGCTAGTATCGGTCTGTTTGATAATATTGGCGACCCGTACCGATAGCAGCTGGGTTTTGCCGGTACCTGGTCCAGCTAGCACTAATAAGGGCCCATCAATATAGTCGACGGCCTCTTTTTGGGCCGTATTGAGCTGTTTGTAGGCGTTTTGAAAGGCAGACTCCATAGGGTCCCTCTATTATCTCACGCTGAGGGGGATTGTTTAGTCTTTTGAGAAAGAATTACTACAAATCGGGCACTCTTCTTGGCTGCCAAATTCGGTTATAAACTGACGAGATGCTTTTCCCCAAGGTTCGAAATCATGGAAGGCTACCAAATCAGCCATTTCTCTTAGCCAGTAGCCTAGTCGTCCGTAGATAATATGATTGCCCCACTGGACAGCCGCCCACTTTGGTCCAACTGGGATAACGGTAATTGGCTGTTTGAACTTATATTTGCGCGGGCTTTTGCCCCTTATGCAACGTTTTAGGTTTGTGGAAACAAATCTGGCATCATGAAGAGCGGTTTGAGCCATGCCGCTGAAGGCCGTGGCGGCATCGTCGCCTATGACCATAATATTATCTTCAGCCTCCAGATAGTCATTAACTACTACCTTGCCATGATCACTCATGGTAAAACCATTATCTTTAAAGAATGGATTGGTAGCCATTCCAGCCGTCCAGATGACGCTGTGGCTAGTTATTGGTTTACCGCTAACTTCTAGGGCATCGGCTGTTTCGCCCTCAACAGTTTTGCCGGTGTAGATACTAATACCTTGGCTGCGCAGTCTGTGAGCTATAGCCTTACTCATACTCTTAGGTAATCTAGGCAGCAAGCGAGGAGCAGCCTCGATTAGATCAATATGGGCCCTGCGGTGCCGAATATCGTGATTTTCCATAATAATTTTTAAATAGCTACTCATTGCCCCGGCTAGTTCAATGCCGGTTGGCCCACCACCAATGACTATATAGTTCATGTCTGGCTCTTTATCGTCAGTAAGCTGGGTATGCAGATGGTTTTTTAAAGCCTCAGCTTCATCAACTGACTTGGTGCCGTAAGCGTACTCACTAAGGCCCTTGATGCCAAAGAAATTGGTTACGACACCGAGGGCTAGGATTAGCTTGTCATAATGCAGGCTATGGCCACTGTCCAGGCGAATCTCAGCTTTTACCCGGTCCAGACTTACCAATTTACCAATAACGATATCTATATTTGGCTTATTGAAAATATCACCGAAAGACAGTTTTGACTGGGCTAGACGGCCGCCGGTAGCAGTATGGTAAAGACTCGGGAAATACTGAAAGTAATCCTTATCTGATACGAGAGTAACCGACAGACGAGCGTCTTTGGCTAAATCTAGAGCGGCTTTGATACCTCCAAAGCCACCACCAACTATTACAACGTGAGGTCGTTTCATTGTCTATATTTTAGCATAAGCACTCTTGCTAAAAACTACTTTGGCAGCTAAGCTATTTAAGTAGTGGAAGACTTCAAACAAAAACTAATAAAAAATGGCTTTTCAGGTGATACCGACGATTCAGCGGCGGCTAAAGAATTGTACAGCCACGATGCTTCACTTTTTGAGGTTCGACCGGAGTTAGTTGTAAAACCAAAGAATGCCACAGATGTGGCAATCCTGGTAACCCTAGTTGGAGCCGAGAAAAACAATAACCCGGGTTTGTCTCTAACCGCCCGTAGTGCTGGTACCTGTATGTCCGGCGGTGCTATTAACGACTCTATAATTGTCGATTTTAATAAATATTTTACGGCCGTTGAGAAGGTAGATTCCTCTAGTGCCCAGGCTCAACCGGGGGTCTTTTATAGAGACTTCGAAGTTGAGACCTTTAAGCACAACGCTTTGATGCCCTCTTTCCCGGCTAGCCGCGATTTATGTACCATTGGCGGCATGGTAAACAATAATTCCGGCGGCGAGAAATCGCTGGAGTTTGGCAAGACCGAGAATTTTGTTAGCCAACTGAAGGTAGTCTTTTCTGACGGCATTGAGCGAATAGTTAAGCCGCTAAGCAAGGCCCAGCTTGATATGGTCATGACTCAAAACGACTTTGAGGGCCAGGTATATTCAGGGATATTTAAACTCGTCGAGGATA
>Ga0207933_1000466_pt1 | contig 39597 bp, 29 predicted proteins | sample NGESurdeep092012_4_FD_184488 | JGI IMG/M metagenome (GOLD analysis project Ga0207933, IMG submission 184488) | Arctic peat soil microbial communities from Barrow, Alaska - NGEE Surface sample F53-3 deep-092012 (SPAdes) | ecosystem: Environmental > Terrestrial > Soil > Wetlands > Peat ... | reverse complement strand
TCCGGTCGTCCTTCATCTTCTGGTTCGTCATAACCCACCACCCTTTCTGGCCTCGTAAGGCGTCTGCCTCACTGCGTTCCGGCTACATATATAGAACCCATTTCCTTCGAAATCGATTCGCACCTCCGTAACTACAGCGTCACTCCTTTGTAACTTTTTTGTTGCCGGAGACAACTATTGCCGAAGACAACAAGGAGGAGACTCCAGGTTTGAAAGGCTCCTCCTTGTAATACGCACGGAAACTGTTTTCAGTTCTTGCGATTGCTTATTTCTCCGTATCTACGTACTCGGCGTCGATCACACCCTCGTCCTGCTTGGCTTCCGGATTCGACTGATCGGCGGTTCCAGCCGCGGCTGCATCGCCGTCGGTCGGAGCCGAGCCGCCAGCTGCGGCATTGGCCTTGTACAGCGCCTCGGCTAGCTTGTGGCTAGCCGTGGTGAGGCGTTCGCGAGCTGCGTCGAGCTCCGTCTTGCCAGGATCGCCGGAGAGTGTCGTCTTGGCGTCCGCAAGAGCGGTTTCTACGTCGCCCTTGTCGGCCGCGTCGACCTTCTCGCCGCCATCCTTCAGCATCTTCTCGACGTTGTAGACCATGGAGTCGAGCTGGTTGCGAGCCTCGATCTTCTCCTTGGCCTCCTTGTCCTCGGCCGCGTGCGCCTCGGCGTCCTTGGCCATGCGATCGACCTCTTCCTTGCTCAGACCCGAAGAGCTGGTGATGGTGATCTTCTGGTCCTTGCCTGTGGCATTGTCCTTCGCTGTCACGTTGAGAATGCCGTTGGCGTCGATGTCGAAGGTGACCACGATCTGCGGCATGCCGCGCGGCGCGGGAGGAATGCCGCCAAGCTTGAACTTGCCCAGCGTGCGGTTCTGCGTCGCCATGGGCCGCTCGCCCTGCAGCACGTGAATCTCGACCTCGGTCTGATTGTCGGCCGCCGTCGAGAAGGTTTCGGACTTCTTCGTCGGGATGGTGGTGTTGCGCGGGATCATCGGCGTCGCCACGCTTCCCATCGTCTCGATGGCGAGCGTCAGCGGCGTGACATCCAGCAGCAGCAGGTCCTTCACGTCGCCGGCGAGCACGCCAGCCTGGACCGCCGCTCCGATCGCGACAACCTCATCCGGGTTCACGCCCTTGTGCGGCTCCTTGCCGAACAGGTCCTTGACCAGCTTCTGGATCGCCGGCATGCGGGTTTGCCCGCCGACCAGGACCACTTCGTCAATCTTTGAAGCATCGATGCCTGCATCCTTCAACGCCTGCTTCGACGGCCCGACAGACTTCTGCAGCAGATCGTCCACCAGCGACTCGAGCTTGGCGCGCGAGAGCGTGCGGACGAGGTGCTTTGGCCCGGAGGCGTCGGCAGTGATGAACGGCAGATTGATCTCCGTCTCCTGCGCTGTCGAGAGCTCGATCTTGGCCCGCTCCGCCGCGTCCTTCAGACGCTGCAGAGCCATCTCGTTGCCCTTCGAGGTCAGGTCGAGCCCGGACTCCTGCTTGAACTCCGAGATCAGCCAGTCGACGATGCGCTGGTCGAGGTTGTCGCCGCCCAGGTGGGTATCGCCGTTTGTCGATTTGACCTCGATGACGCCTTCGCCGACTTCAAGGATGGAGATGTCGAACGTTCCGCCGCCGAAATCATACACAGCGATGGTCTCGTCCTTCTTCTTGTCCAGGCCGTAGGCCAGCGCGGCTGCGGTCGGCTCATTGACGATGCGCTTGACGTCCAGGCCGGCGATGCGGCCCGCGTCCTTGGTGGCCTGGCGCTGCGCGTCGTTGAAGTACGCCGGCACGGTGATAACGGCCTCAGTCACGGTCGTGCCGAGATAGTCCTCCGCAGCCTTCTTCAGCTTCTGCAGGATCATCGCCGAGATCTCAGGCGGCGTGTACTCCTTGCCCTGGGCCACGATGGCGATGTGATCGCCCTGCTGGATGACCTTGTAGGGCACCATCTTCATCTCGTCGTTGACTTCGTTGTAGCGCCGCCCCATGAAGCGCTTGATTGAATAAATTGTGTTCTGCGGGTTGGTGATGGCCTGCCGCTTGGCGACCTGGCCGACCAGCCGCTCGCCGTTCTTGGTGAACGCAACGATCGACGGCGTGGTGCGCCCGCCTTCCTCGTTGGGGATAACCTTGGGCTCCCCACCCTCCATAACGGCAACGCAGCTGTTGGTCGTGCCGAGATCGATACCGATAATCTTTGCCATTGTCCTGCTCTCCGGGGTCCGGGCGGTTTATGTGCCCGGAAAGATGCTTGTGACCTCCCTCACTTTCGCATGTGAGTGAAGTACTGTCAACGTATGTGATGCTTGGAGCAGCAATCGGTTGCTGTTTTGGGCAAAAATTTGGCCCTAAAATTGACCTTCCGGACGCCCCTTTGCCCTCGAACCGGGGTTTGCGGGCTTCGACGCGCCCGCCGGGGGGGTAACCGTTCCGGGTAATTGCCCGAGCCACGCGGGGCTGCAATACTGGGGCCATTCGCTCGTCCGGAGCCGCCGTATGCCGATCCACCGCCGCCACGCCTTGACTGCTTTTGCAGCCTCGCTTGTTTTGATGCTGTCTCTCGCCGGCTGTGCTGACGATGGGGTGGTCTACGACAATCAGGCGACTGCCCCGGTCTCCGGGAACTGGCAGATGAACTCCTCGGTGGCCGGATTGGCGTTGCCCAGCCTCTCCGGTGCGTTGATCGGCAGCGGAACCAGCGTGACCGGCGTCCTGCACGCCGATGCCACGACCGGCTGTGCAACGGCCAACCAGGCCATTTCGGTCGCCGGATCGACGAATGCATCCGGGGTAACGACCATGAGCGGCGGTGTCGCCGGCGGGACGCTGGTGATTACCGGCACTCTGGCGGCCGACGGACGGTCCCTGACCGGCGCGACCTACAACGTCACCGGCGGTCAGTGCGCCTTTGCGAGTGCGGCCGTGGCCACCATCCAGAACTACGCTTCCGTCACCGGAACCTACTCGGGCAGCTTCAACGACTCCGCCAGCAAAGTGATCGACATTACCGCCAACCTGACCCAGGCGCCCGACGGCGACACGGACGGCAACTTTCAGCTGAGCGGGACCGGGGACTTCGGGACGAACCCCTGCTTCACCAGCCCCGTAACCGTCACCAACTCGCAGGTCACGGGCGGCAGCTTCACCCTGACCTACACGGATGCGGTGAAGGGCAATAGCGTAACGGCGGACGGAACCTTTTCGACCGACGGCAAGACACTGACCGTCACCCACTGGACGCTGGCCGGCCCGTGCGGCGCCGACAGCGGTACCGGATCGCTGACACAGCACTAGGGTTCAGCTTTGTAGCTCGGCAGCGGTGGATCTTCGGCTGAGAAAGTACGCCAGCAGAAGGAGAGCCCCGGCCGCTCCCACGACGCATTCCATCCCAGGCAGACCGCGCGCGCCCCAGCGGTTTCCTCCCCATCCATCCAGCCGGATCATGTACAGTACCGGAATATTTCCGAGCGAGTTGATGATCGAGTACCGTCCGCTGCCGCTCTTGCCCGAGTTTCCTAAAAATTCGAGTACAACCGCAGTGAAGGTCGAGAGGCCGGTTCCGATGGTGAACAGATAAAGGGTCGCTCCGGCGAAATAGACAGCCGGATGCAGGGGGCCAAGCCAAAGCACAGCGAGCGTCGCTGCGTTGACCAGCCCCACGATCAGGTAGACAACGGAGGCGCGTGTTCTGGCAGGGATTAAGGTCGCTGCCAGCGCGCCCGCGGCCATCAGCAGCGCTCCACCGACGCCGTTCATCCACGCGACCTGCGATCCGCTGACGTGATAGTCCTGCGCGATTCCGGGCAGCAGTCCCACCGCCGCTCCGCTGTTCATCGGGAACAGCAGCAGCACAGTGTACGGAACCGCGCTCCAGCGCCAGAAGGTCGCCTTGAACTCGCGGCCCAGCTTGCGCATCGCTCCGCCGAAGCTGTCGCCGCGTTCCACCGCCTGCCGCGGCGCGCCCAGGGCAAACAGCCCCGGCACGGCGATCAGCGCGGCGACGAGGGCTATCAACAGCGCGTGCGGCCCGCGATCGCTCACCTTGACCAGCACAAACACCGAGGCCGCTCCGAACGCGGTCGATCCACACTGATAGAAGCTGCTGGCCACGCGCCGCGCGCGCTCCGTCCGCAGCGTGCCCATCATGCCGCCGCAACTGGAGATCACTAGCTGGCTGCAACAGGCGCTGAAGAAGATCAGCCAGACGGCGCGATTGCTGGCTAGGCTGGGCTCTCGAAACGCCACCGCCATCATCAGGCCTGCGGCCAGCGCGCCCATCATCACCCATATCTTTCGTTGCACAAAGAAGTCGGTGATGGGACTCCACAGAAAGTACAGGATCGTGGGCAGCGAGACCAGCGAAATGATCTCCGAGATGTGCCCGATCCCCACGCCCTGTTGCCGCAGCAGGTAAGCGAGCACGCCACCCTGAATGACGCCGTTGGCCGTGACAGCCGACGGGGCAATCAGCAGCGCAAACAGCCACGGCCGCTCCGGCCCCGCAGCCGCCGGAGCCTCAGTGGGAGTCAGGAGAGCTTCCGCTCCCACCGCCTCGATCTCATTCATGCCGAGAAAGTTATCAGAAATGAGAGATCAGAGATCAGATATCAATCTTGGGTGCCGGCGCTCTTCTGGCTGATCTGTTTTCTGATTTCTGTTCCCTGATCTCTCACGAGGGCAGGATGTGGTCGTTCACCAATGCGTTGATGCACTGCACGCTCTCCGGGCAAAGGCCGGCGAAGCGCGCGCCCAGCCACGCCTGAGGCGTGATGGTGATCTCCGCGCGGCCCTGCACGACGGCGCTGTAGATGCTGTTGGCCGCGTGCTCCACCGTTGTAGCCACGACCGGAGTCTTGGCGGCGAGATCGAACCAGCGCCTCTCGGCCTCTACGTCGCCGACGAACGTCGCATGGTCCTCGCCTCCACTGCGCATCAGCCCGGGGCAGACCGTCGTGACACGAATGCCGCGCCCGCGCAGCTCGGCGTGCAGGCCCTCGGAGAAGCCGACGAGCGCAAACTTCGACGCCGTGTAAGGCAGCATATGCGGAACGGCAAACTTGCCGCCGATGGAGGCGATGTTGACGATCGCGGCCCGGCGCGGCCAGCCGTCCATCGGCTGCTGCTCGCGCAGGCGCGGAAGCGCTGCCCAGGTGATGTGCAGCGCGGCGAAGAAGTGCAGGCGCATGGCGCGCTCGAAGGCTTCGATGGGCTGCGCCTCGACAGGGCCGACCTCGATGATGCCGGCATTGTGGACCAGCACGTCCAGGCGGCCGAAGCGGGCGAAGGTCTCATCGATCAGCCTGCGGCACTCGTTGGGATCGGTGAGATCGGCAGCGACGAGATAGAAGTCTTCAGGACGAAGATGAGCGTGCTGTTCCAGTAGCCTGTCCTGCGCGGATTGAAGCCCGGCGAAGTCGCGCGCGGCGAGCACCAGGCGCACAGGGCGCCGTGCAAAGCGGGAAGCAATCGCCAGGCCGAGGCCTCGTGAGCCACCGGTAACCAGAACGACCGCGCCGTCAGGCGGCGGAGCGGACCTCAGCGCGCGCGTTGTGGCGATGGCCGCCGCTGCGAATCCGGCGCCCAGCCCGGCGAGAAGGATCGGGTTCAGGGAACGTGCCATAAAGTCAAAGGTCCTTCCTGTCTCTGCTCTGGTTCAGTTTGTTGGATGCTTCTCTCGCCCGAGTCGGGTATCCTTCAGGCGATGGCCACAAGACGCAAATCGAAGGGCGCGTACATGATCTCGGCCGTCGCCGAGATGTACGACATCCATCCGCAGACGCTGCGGCTGTATGAACGCGAGGGCCTGCTGCGGCCGTCGCGCTCCGAAGGCAACACCCGCCTCTACACCGACGAGGACATCGAGCGCCTGGAGTTCATCCTCAATCTCGCGCGCGATCTGGGCGTGAACATCGCGGGCATCGCCATCGTCCTGCAGATGCGCGAGCGCATGGAGGAGATGAACCGGCAGATGCAGGGCTTCGTCGAGTACGTGCGCACCGAGATGCTCACCCAGATGCAGCAGTCTCAGGGCCAGCAGGCGGGGCTGGTGCCGCTGCGCCGGCCGGTCGCCGTTCCTGTTCCGGTGCGTCCTGCAAGAAAGAAGCGCTGACCCAGCTCGACTGATTACCAGCTTCACTGATCGCCAGATACGGGCAGGGAGCCCTCTGCTCTACACTGAAAGAACGCAGCTCTCCGGCCTTCCTCTTCGCCCGAGCCTGTTCCCGTTACGATGCTCCTTGCCCTTCACATTCTCTTCTGGTTTGCTCTGCTCGGCACCGTCACCTCGTCCATCTACTGCGGCATGGTGCTGGTCGCGGCGATGCGGTTTGGCCTGCGCCGCCGGCGCGAGCAGCGAGTGCCGGCGGACTTTCTGCCTTCCTTAAGCGTGTTGAAGCCGCTGCACGGAACCGAGCCCGGCATGGAGCGCAACTTCGAGAGCTTCTTCGAGCAGGACTACCCCCACTTTGAGCTGCTCTTCTGCGCGCGGCAGGAGACCGACGCGGGCCTGCAGCTGGCCCGCCGGGTGGGCGCGCGCTATCCGCACGTCGTCGCGCGCTATATCACCTGCGGCGAGCCCATGCCGAAGTTTCACAACGCCAAGGTCTACTCGCTGGCCAAGCTCGATTCGGAGGCGAAGAACGATCTCTTCATCACCAGCGACGCCGACGTGCGCGTGCAGCCGGACTATCTGCGCCGCATGGTGCAGACGCTGAAGGACCCGCATGTGGGTCTCGCCTCGTGCGTCTATCTGGGCACCGCGCATGAGGGCGCGGGGCTCTCGTCGCAGCTCGATGCCGTGGGCAAGAGCGTCGAGATGACCTCCGGCGTCCTGGTCGCCGACATGCTCGAAGGCACAAAGTTTGCGCTGGGCGCGACGATGGCCGTGCGCCGCAAAAGCTTTCAGGATGTTGGCGGCTTTGAGGAGTTGGGACAGTTCTACGCGGACGATTTCGTGCTCGGCAACCGGCTGGCCGCGCAGGGCACGGGCGTTCTGCTGGCCACGCATGTCATCCGCCTGATGGTGCAGGACTCGCCCTTCTGGCTGAGTTTCCGAAACCAGCTGCGCTGGATGCAAAGCACGCGCCGCTCGCGCCCCTGGGGACACTTCGGCAGCGGCCTCACGTTTGCGATTCCATTCGGGTTGCTGGGTTTGTTGTGGGGCCTGCTCAGTGGCCACGTGTTGCTGGGTGTGCTCTGGCTGCTCGCCATGGTGGTGAACCGCTGGGTGCAGGCTGCGTCGATTCTGCGCGCGCTCGGCGATGCGCAGTGGATGCGCGGAACGGCGATCTATCCGCTGCGCGACTTCCTCGGCTTCGTGATCTGGCTTGCCAGCTACGGCGGCGACAACTTCTACTACCGCGGCAGGATCTACAAGCTGCGCGAAGGCGGCCGCGTCGAAGCGCCGGATTAGCGATTGCTCAGCACAGTCTTGCCGCCGGAATCCGCCAGATCCACGACCGGGCCGAGCGGCGCCAGCTCGCGCACGCGCTGTTGCGCGTGATACGTGAGCAGAAAAACTCGATGTGGTCCGGTCCATAAGCGCGCGAGATCGGCGTTCGACAGAAAGATCCGCGGAGCATCCGGCCAGAAGCTGCCGAACCATGGGCCGTTGACGCGGCCGTTGACCAGCAGCGCCGGCCGCTCGGTGTAGAAGAGAAGCGATGAGCCGGACGTGAGTTCGCCGTCGATGGCGATCAGGTCGCCCGGCTGCTTCACTCTATTGATGGCGAGTGCGAGATTCTTGGAGCCAAGGATCGGATTGAAGCGGACGTATCCCTGATGCGCGGCGGACAGAACTCCAGTCATCGCGGCGGCAACCAGCAGGTTCGCCGCAAACGTGCGGCCCATCCGCCGCAGGATGTGGCTGCCCGGCCCCAGCAGCAGCATCGACAACGAGACGACAAGCAGCGGCCAGCGAAAGAAGCCCATCGCGTTGCCGGTGAGATCGAAAACATGGCCGAGCGACAGGTTGTACAGCGCCGGATTGGAGGTGAGCAGATCGTTCAGCGTAACGCCGGGCCTGGGCACGCGAGCGGAGATCGCGAGATAGCCGCAGAACAGAAAGAGCAGACCGCCGAACGGAACCAGAAAATACAGTGAGTCGCGCAGGACGCGGCGTCGGGCACCGTCAGCGAAGGGGCTGATATCGTTTGCGGTTCCCGAACGGTCGGCGGCGGCGAGCAGGCCACCAACCAGCAGCGCCAGCGCGGGCAGCGCGGGCAGGTGGTAGTACTCCTGCCGCGAGGAGACCGTAAAGAAGCCGAGGATGATGCCCGCCCACAGCAAAAGCGCGAGCGACGCTTCATGCAAACGCAGCTGCGACGAAACGCGCGCGCGCAGCTCACGCACGGCGCTCGCCACCGCTGAAGGCAGAAACGCGGTCCACGGCAGCAGCCACAGCAGCAGCAGCAGCCAGAAGATCGGGATGGGCACCTGGCCATAATCGTGCGGAATGCGTCGGCCGAGGAATCGCGCGATGTGTTCGTTGTACAGATAGAACCACGCCCATCCGGCGCGCGCGGGCAGGCCCACACCTTGCGGCATCGCGATAGCCGGATTGCGCAGCGCGGCAAGGATGTGCCACGGGGCGGCGAGCGCGACAAAGAGCAGTGTCGACGCACCCAGCGAGAGCTTGCCAAGCAGGCGGAGCTCGCGCGTGCAAAGCAGATAGAGCAGCGCGAAGCCGAGAGGAAAGACAAGGCCGATGAAGCCTTTGGTGAGAATATCCAGCGCTACGGTGGCGGCGAAGCCGAGGCTTGGCAGCAGCGCAGACCGGTCGCAGCGCGCGCGATCGAGTGCGATGAGAAAGAAGTGAACCGAGAGCGTCATCCACAACGCGACCAGGATGTCCGGGATGTAAAAACGCGTATAGAGATATGGCCCGATGGAGAGTGCCATCGCCAACGCTGCATAAAGGCCGCCGCGGTCCGGGTTCGCCGCGGGCGAGATGCCGGCGAACAGCCGAATGCCGAGAGCATAGACCGCAAACAGAAGTGCGAGCACGCCGAGCGCGAGCGGAAGCCGCGCTGCCCAGTCGTGCACGCCGAAGATGTGCATCGAACCCGCGGCCATCCAGTACATCAGCGGCGGCTTGTCGAAGAAGCGGATGCCGTCAATCATCGGCGTCACGTAATCGTGGCGCAGCAGCATCTCTCGCGCGATCTCGATGTAGACCGAGTCGACGTCATCGAGCAAGCCGGGCGAGAACAACCCGCCGAATTGCAGGATGAGCCACGGCAGCGTGATGATCGCCAGCGACAGCAGACGCCAGCGCGGCGCAGCCGGAGCGACTGTGGTGTTCGAGGCTGCTGAGGAAGGCGTCACGCGTGCGGGAGGAATACCTTTATGGTCTGGCGTAGGGCGCGCGACTGTCAACGCGCGCCGAGTGCAATTTGCTGCATAGGCTTGTTCAGCGGACGGTCGGTGACGAGCGCCTTGCCGGAGGTCTCCTCAAGAAGAATCTGCCGCGACCCGAGCAGCCGATCGACGGCGTCGCGCTGTTCCAGAGGAACGAAGAGAAGCTTGCGCGGCCCGCGTCCCCACTGTGCGAGCAGATCGGCGCTGGTGAAAAAGATCGGCGGTGCGTCGGGAAAGAGGCTGCCGAAGAGCATGGAGGTGCTGCGCCCGTCGACCAGGTCCACTCGATGGCCGAGATAGAACGGGATCGAGGAGCCGAAGGCCTGATCGCCGAAGATCATCACCTGTGTGTCCGGCGCGACCTCGCCGGCCTGTTCGAGGTGCTGGATGGTCTCGGCGAAGTTGTGCGAGGAGAGCATCGGTGCAAAGCGCACCAGCGCGATGTGCGCTGCGATAAGAAAAACCGCCGAGGTGAAGGCGATGCTGAGAGTTGAAGCCATCGCGCGCCCGCGGCGGCGAAGCACCCATGCAGTGAGCGGACCGATTGCGAATGCCAACGCAGCGATGGTGGCAGGCAGGCGGAGTGCGGCGAAGGATGGTCCGGTGAGATCGAAGAAGTGCGACATCGAGAGCGTGTATCCGCCCACATCGCGATGCGCGAGCAGAGCGCCGATGTCCGGAACAAACGGCAGATGGCGCGAGGTCCAGAGACCGTAGGCAAGCGCGCAGGCAATCGCCAATCCGAGGACCGTGAAAGCAGCGTGCGCGAAGGTAAGTGTGCGGCTGAATGTTTCTTCCAGATGTTGCCGCTCGATGTGCGCGAGCGCGCCGGCGATCAACAGCAGCAGCGGCAGATAGATCGGGAAGGTGTAGTACTCCTGGTTCGTCGAGATGGCGAAGAAGACAAGAATCAGCGCGGAGAAGATGCCGAGCAAGAGAACGGAACGCTGAGCAAAGCTGCGAGTTGTGCACAGCTTGTTGAGCCGCAGATGATGACGCTCCCGCCAGCCAAGCACGATGGCAGCCGGCGCGAACAGGCTCCATGGAAAAAGCCAGACGATGTGCAACGACCAGTAGAGAGAGCCCGGAAGCTTGTTGTAGTCGTGCGGGATGCGATGGCCCAGGAAGCGCGCTACATGTTCGTTGTAGAGATAGAACCACGTCCAGCCGGCATGTGCGGGAAAACCGAATCCTGCCGGAATGGAAACAGCTGGATTGCGCAGCGCGGCCAGGATATGCCAGGGCGTCGCGATGGCGATGAACAGCAGAAGTCCGCTCAATGGACGCAGCCGCCGCCACGATCGCCGATCGCCTGCAACCAGCAGATAGACAGCCAGGGCGCCGACGAGAAAGACGATCGCGACCAGGCCTTTCGTGAGCACAGCGCACGCCAGTGCGGCCCACATGATGTAAGCGTACGGATCGGGTCGCCTATTCTCCGTATCGAGAGCACGCAGCGCAGCGTAGAGGCCGATCGCCAGCAGCAGCGAGAGTAGCGCGTCTGGGATAAAGATGCGTGTAAACAGGAAGACTCCCGCCGCGGTCAGCGTGAAGATGCCTGCATAAAGCGCCGCGCGTTCGCCAAAGGCCCGCCTTCCCCAAACGTAGCCCAGCAGCGCGAGGCCCAGCACAGTCAGCGCGAGCGGAAGATGAATCGCGAAGCTGTTTTCGCCGAAGACCCGCAGGCTGAGCGCGGCGATCCAATAAGGCAACGGCGCCTTTTCGAGATAGCGCACGCCATTGACGTGGAGCGTGACCCAGTCGCCGGTGCGCAGCATGGCCTGCGCGGCTTGAGCGTGCGTGGCGTCGGCATCGTCCAGAAGCGCAGGCGTTCCGAGCGCCGCCACGAACACAGCCAGCCAGAGTGCGAACAGGATGGAAAGATTAGGCAGATTCCATCGCCGCTGGTGCAGAGTTGGGATCCGGTCAACTCGCTCCAAAGTCAGCAGTGCAGCTCGGCGGTCGTTGGAGACCGTCGGAAGCGCGCGATAGTGAGGAAGAGTATCGATACCGGGACCGGAGAGCCAGCTAACAGGATAGAGGATGTCATGCGCCACGGTTCGGCCATGTATCTTGCTTATGTCGGACGTCGCGACGAAACGGAAGGATTCAAAAAACTCGAATGCCAACTTTTGCGGCCATCGACATCGGTTCGAACTCCTGCAGGCTGGCCATCGCCTCGGTGCAGCAGCACAGGCTTAAGACGCTCTATGAAGACCGCGAGGTCACGCGGCTGGGGGAGAGCGTCTTCGATACGGGCATGATCTCGCCCGAGGCCATGGCCAACACCATCAAGGCGTTGAAGCGTTTTCACAAGGCGGCTCAGCTGCACGTCGTGGATCGCGTGCGCGTCGTCGCGACCAGCGCCGTACGCGATGCGCGCAACTCCGAAGCCTTTCGCGCGTGGGTGAAATCGACGACGGGGTGGAACGTCGAAGTCATCTCCGGCCTCGAAGAGGGGCGGCTGATTCATCTTGGCGTGGTGACACATGAGCCGGGCGCAAAGGGTAAGTGTCTGTTGATCGACCTCGGCGGCGGAAGCTGCGAGGTCACCATCTCGGATGGCGGCCGCATTCAGCAGATGGTGAGCCTGCCGTTGGGCGCGGTGCGCCTGCAGCAGGAGTTTCTGCGCGACGACCCGCCCACTAAAGACGATATCGCGCGCCTGCGCAAGTACATCGACCGCGAGCTGCGGCGCGGTGAACGCAGACTGGGCCATCCGCGCGTGAGCCTGGTGGTTGCAACATCGGGGACCGCAGCGGCGCTGGCCGAAGCCAGCCATTCTCTCCCCGCGGAGGACGAGATCGAACGCGCGCCAACCAGGGGACGCCGCGGCAAGCGGCGCATTCGTGGTGGGAAGAACAGCGTGCTGACGACAAGCGCCTCGGCGGTGCGCCGTCTCGCCGATCGTCTGCTGCGCATGAACAACGCGCAGCGCGCAGCGGTGCCGGGGATCGGGCCGCGGCGCTCTGAGATCATCAACGGCGGAGCGCAAGTCTACGCGTCACTGCTCGAGCGCATGGAGCTGAAGGGCTTTCGCTACTCTCGTCTCGGCCTGCGCGACGGCATGCTGGCGCAGATGCTGGCCGAGGCCGACATACGCGCCAGCGTGCACCGCACGATGGAGGCCGAGCGCTGGAAAGGCGTCGTCGAGGTCTGCCGTCACTATGGCGTCGACCCCAAGAAGGCCGAGCCCGAGCGCGAACAGGCCGCGCAGATATTCGATCAGTTGCAACGTGTTCATGAGCTTCCGCCCGACTACAAGCTCTGGGTGGAAGCTGCGGCGATGATGCAGGAGGTGGGCAAATACATGAACCACCAGGGCCATCATCGCCACACGCACTACATCATCGCGAACTCCGAGATCTTCGGTTTCTCGCCCCAGCAGCGCGCACTGGTCGGCGCCATCGCGCGTTATCTCGGCAAGAGCCGCCCGGAGCCGCTGGACCGCATCATGCGTTCGTTGCCCGCAGAGGAGCATGCCAACGTAATCCGCGCCGTCGTGCTGCTGCGGCTCGCGCAGGCGCTCAATCAGGATCGCGCCAACGCCGCGATACGCGTGCGGACGAAGATCTACCCCAAGCGCGTCGTGATGGAGTTGATTCCCGGCCGCGGTGGAGCCGAGCTGGAGGCGTGGTCGCTGAAGAAAGAGGCCGGCTACTTTCGCGACGTCTTCCGCCGCGAGCTCTTCGTCGACGTCGCATAGACCACACGCACGGTGCGCGGATCGAGCAGCCACTGCAAGGTCGCCGGTCCCCGCTGCAGGCTTAGCCGCGCCAGTGAGCCCTTGCGCAACCGGATGCGCGCAAGCTGCCGCTCGCCTTCGTTGGCGTGCGCTCCACACACCAGTTGCGCCAGGAATGCGGTGATGTTGGGATTGTGGCCCACCACCAGCACATTCTCATACTGTGCGCACTCGTGCAGCAGCCGATGAAACTGGTTGTACGTCGCTGTGGGCGCCAGGGCATTGGAGATGAGGATGCTGCTCTCGTAGCCGGTCTCCGTGCCCACAAGTTGCGCGGTCTGCAGGCTCCGCTTCAACGGACTCGAGACCACAAGATCGAAGCTGATCTTCAGATCGTTAAGCACATGGGCAAGGTGGATGCAGTGGCGCTTGCCGTCCTTGTCGAGCGGGCGTTTCACATCCACGGCTGGATTGGAGCGGCGCGTACCCGCACTGGCGTGACGAAGAATAAAAAGGTTCATGCGTGACTGTCTTTCGAGGGAGCTTTCGCCGGAACAACGGAAGGATCGTGGTGAAAGACCCCGGGATCGGGCTCCGGAAGCGACGGCACGGCCGGCTCCGGATCTGGTTGCGCGTCGCGTGGCACAGGCCGCTCTGCGTCGGCTAAATGCTTTTCGTGCTGTGCCTTGGAGTTCATACAAGAAGGGATGGCCGCCACGGGAACGGGGTTGCGTGCGAAGGTAGTGCAAGTCTACCCGCGGCGCCACAATTCCGTGTAAATGAGGCCCCCGAGGAAGTTATGACGCTCAATCCGCGTCAGGCCCGCGCGCAACATGGCGCCCTCCGTATCGGGAAGTCGTGAGACCTTCAGGCCGGTCAGAAGTCGAAACGCGACATAAAGCGCGCGGATGTAGATCGCCGCAAGAGGACGAAGCATGCGGCTGCGCGGCAGGGCGAAGTCGCTCACCACCCACAACGTTCCGGGCGCGAGCCGGGCTGCAAGGCGATCCGCCAGTCGATCGACCTCGGACTGCGAGAAGCAGTCGAGGATGAAGTGAGTCACAACCAGGTCTGTGCCCGGCGCAGCCTCAATCGTCAGTGCGCTTTGCTGCACTACGCGCAGGCGCGCTGCAGCATCCGGAACGGAACGCTCGCAGCGGCGGCGCAGATGTTCGAGCATGGACGCGCTGGTGTCGACTGCAAGCGCTTCGCAGTTCGGATTGCGAAGAAGCAGTTGCTCCAGAAATCGGCCATCTCCGTCACCCAGAACCAGCGCGTGACGTGTGCCGCCAAGTTGCGGCAAAAAATAAGTTCGCGCACGCTGCAAGAGCGGACCGAGTGCAAGGTACTCGGCCCATCGATACACACGAGCGACGCGATCGAAATTGGGTTCGCTCGTCCCGCTCATCTGTCCAGGAGCGCAGCGAGCGGAAGGAGGAGTGCAGGCGTCAGAAGAACGAGATCGGCGAGCGCCCGCAGGTGAACGGGCTTCAGCGCACGGCGCAACTCATGCAGCAGCAGAAGAAGAAGCGAACTAAGCAGCGTGCATCCCGCCAGCAGCGCGGAAGCATGCTGCAGCCGGATCGATGAGGATGGAAGCGCGTGCAGCAGCGAGCTGCAGACCAGCGCGCACGAAGCTGCGGCGATGACAATGGCGAGAATCGCGAGATGATTGGTCGCCCAGCGCGTCGTCCAGTGCGCGCGAGTGCGCGTGCGGGTTCCGGTTACGGGGTGCTCCCATGCATACAGGAACAGGCAGTTCAACGTGCAGACGGCCGCGAACAGCAGCGCCGCCGGAAGCAGGTCGAGACGAAGCTGCGGCAGACGCGCTACGGTGGGAATAAAGACCGCCGCGGGAAAGAAGATGCCGACCGCCAGCTCCTTCGGCATGCGATGGCTCGCGGCGCTCGGTGCAGGACGCGCGTGGATCAGCAGCAGCCACGCACTCAGCAGTGCTGCCAGCAGAGCGTAGAGATGCAGCGCGCGCGGATCAAGCAGGTGCAGGAGAACCACCAGCGCGCAGGCGGCCACAACGATCATGGAGAGAAAACCACGCCGATGCCTTTGGTGAAAGCGGTGCCGGTCTTCGAGCTCCGGCGGCGCGCTTCCGTCCGGCAGAGGCCGTGCATCCAGCAGCCGGTCGGACGCATACAGCATCCACACCGCAACAAACATCGCCGCCGGCTCCGTCCACGGCAGATGAAGCCCAACTGCGCGTGCGATCGCGAAGGTCCACAACGCAGCCACGGAGGGAGCGTCCAGCGACAGCAGATGCCACAGCGCCAGCACAGAATAGTGTTGAGGAGCCTTCGCACTTGCAGGCGAAACCAGCGAGAGGGCTGGCCGCGTGTTATCGATGGTTGAGCGCAATGTTGCTGACCGTCGCTCAACCTTCAGAGGAACCGGCTGGCGAGCGCTCCCGGTCTGGTCAGGCGGGGTCATCTATTTCTCTCCGGCCGCGGCGCTCTCTCCGGCCGCGGCGCTATCTCCGGCGGGCGCCTTGTCTAACGGCAGAAGAAACTTGGGAATCTCGCTCACCGAGCCGTCGCTGACCGGCTCCCGAGACAACGAGGCTTGTCCATCCTGCGAAATATTGGGTGCGTTCGGTTGTCCCGGGTCGCGAACAGCGCGTGCGCCCGTAGCCCACAGGCCGGGATCGATATCGGCAAAGATATTGTCGCGCTCCTCGATGGCAGTCAGCCGATCAATCTCTTCCGCATTCAAATCGCCGTTCTGCTCGAAGCTCTGCCACAGCCCGCGAAGTTCTTCGAAGTCGCTGCGATGTCCGTTGAAGCGAGCCTCGGCATAATCCCGCGCGGCGCCGGTCGTGATGAGGAACTGCCAGTCGGACGACTCGAGCAGCAGCAGCTCGCGGCAAAGTTGTTTGACGATGCGCTCTCCCAGCGCTCCATCCCGCCAGCGCGAGGACGTGCAGATGTCGCGGCACGCAATCTCGGCTGCGTAGAGCTGCGCGTAGGTCCAGGTCGTCTCGCCGTTCATCCACACCTGGTTAGAACCCTCCGCGCCCCACGACCCTTCATGCAGCGCCAGGAAGCCGCCGCGCGGATACTGTTCGAGATACGACGAGCAGCTGATCAGCGCGACATTCGCCGGATGCTCGTGCAGAAGGCGCGCGACCGTCTCCAGCCACTGCACACCTTCAAACCACCAGTGGCCAAATAGCTCCGCATCGAACGGCGAGCACAGGACAGGCGCAACCGCATCGTTGAAACCTGCCTCCAGCGCCTGCCACACGAGATTGACGAAGTGCGATGCGTGCTCGCGGATGCGCTCGGCTGCAGCGCCTGGCATGTAGGGCTGCTTGTCGCCGATGTCCACGCGCGCCCCGCTGACCCGCCAGTATCGATGTCCACCGGGCCAGCGTTTTTTGTGGAAGTCGAGATAGCTTGCGTCGCCCGGATATCCCGCATCGCCCGACCACACCTGCAGTCCCGTGCGCGGATCCCGCGGGAAGATCGTCACCGCAAAGCGCTTGTCGTACGGTCCATCGACATAGAACGGATGATAGAGCCGCCGGTCGTCGGAGGCATGGAACGCGCCTTCCTGCTCGCCGCGCGATCGTTGCAGAAATTCATAAGGCGAATGGACGCGCGCCGACTCCTGCACCAGGTGCGTGTCGACATAAAAAAACTCCAGCCCCGATTCGCTGAGCGCCTGTTCCACACCGATGCGCTGGAAGCCCTGCGGCGCCGGGCTCACGCCCTCCGGCGCAATTGGATAGTTCCAGAATCCAGCCGGCCGATACCCGCACTCCGGCGCCCATATGCCGCGCGGCTTGCTGCCCAGATGCCGCTCGTGTGTGGCGACGGCCGTGCGTATCTGCGCGCGCAGGCTCTCATCGGTGCCCAGCAGCGGCATATACCCATGCGTTGCGCCGGACGTAATGATCTCGATCATGCCGCGGTCGGCGAACGCGCGAAAGCCCGAGACGATGTCGCGTCCAAGAGCTTCAAACTGCTCCAGGTCTTCGGAGAAGAAGCTCTGCCAGAAGCGCGCCGTCTCCGCGTAGACGTGCTCGCCGGTCGAAAGAAAGTAAGCTTCATCCTCGCGCGCCGCGGCGATCTTGCGCTCCAGATACTTCGGAAACTCCGTATGGAAGACCGGATGCGTAAGCTGTTCGAGCAGAATCGGCGAGAGGTTCAGGTTGCAGTGCAGCGCAATGCCATCGCGTTCCAGCCGTTCCAGCACGCGCAGCAGCGGAAGATACGTCTCAGCGGCGGCTTCATGCAGCCACTCAATGCCGTGCGGCCACGTTCCATGGTTGACCACATACGGCAGATGCGCATGGAGGGTCAGGGTTAGAAATCCCCGCGGTTTGGAGGACGACTCTGTCACGACCATCAATCTCAGGAAGCGCCACAACGTACAGACGCGAAGGTGGGGGAGCAGCATTGCCCCATCCTCAGTCTACTCCCGCGAGAGCACTGCGTTCCCGCACTCGTCGCGGCACTTCGTTGGAAAACGTCAGCGCCTCTCGAGTCCACGCGGCGGCGCTGCACTCGGATACTCAGCCGTGCTCACGCTGATCGAACGCGCCAGCCGGAACCCAATCACGCTCTCCGACGAGATCCTCACCTGCTTCACATGCGAGAGCCCCTGATACGCCGCGCCTCCGCCTCCGCCGGCCGCTGCTCCAATGGCCGCTCCCTTGCCGCCGCCAAAGATGCCGCCCAGCACCGCGCCAATCGCCGCTCCGCCGCCAACCTTCACCGCCGTGCTCTTGCCGCGGCTGTTGCCCTCGACCGTATACGGATCGGTCTCAATCGACATCAGCGTTCCATGACGGCGAACCGCGGTCAGCTCAATCGAGAGCACCGAGCGGCCCTTGAAGTGGCCCGAGTCCTTCGCCTCCACCACATGCCCGCTCACAGCCGAGCCCGCCGGAATCACCACCATCCCCTCCTCCACCACCGCACGCGTGACCACGCCGTTGAACGGCGCTCCCGTCTCTGTACGGTCGGAGTCCAGCGTCTGCGTAATGCGCACCGGAATCTCTTTCCCCGCCGGCACATCCACCTGTCTATAGACCGGCGGCGGAGGCGCCGGCGCAGCCTCGCCATGGGGCGGCGGTGGAAGCGTCTGCCCGGTGGCCAGCGTCTGTTGTTCGGCTGCCGTTGTTGGCCGTGGATTTGTCGGGGCCGCCGGCGAGGTCACCGTCGGCGCGACCTGAATGCCCGCCACCTCCAGATCGTTCACAACCTCCTTCACGCCCTTCACCCGCGCCGCATCCTCCGCCGCAACCGAGCTGGCCGTCTCATCCGAGACGTTGCCGCTCAGCGTCACCACTCCCTGCTGCACCCCAACCTGCACCGGCTGCTGGGCAATCGACGCATCGTTTTTGATCGCCGTCTGCACGTTCTGCGTAAGCGTGGCGTCGTCGATCGGTTTCTGCTTGCACCCCGCCAGCGAAAGCGCCGAGCCCGCAAGCGCCATCAGGGCCACGGTGCGGAATCGAAAGGAAGGTCGGGGGCCGATAGTGCGTTCAATCATCATGTTCTCCTCGCAGCAGACTAAACGAAACTAAGTAAAAGATTCTGCAATGGAATAGGATGCCCTAAAGGCAGCCGCGGAGGCCACAGCTGTGCTACCCTCCACTGGCAGCGGCGGTACGCGGAAAGAACGCAACCGAAGGCCTTAGCGCGGCATCTACCGCAGGAAGGGATTTGTTTACGTTCCACGAATTCGGGCCGTACGAACGAGGGCCTGGTGTGATTGCCTCGTTGGAAAGCAGTCCTGAACGTTTCTAAAATTCAAAAGTCCTGACAGTTTCTGAAATTCAAAAAAAGATTGAGGTGAGCGATGGCGGACAACAGCAACGGCGGCGGTTTCGGTTGGTTTCTTGCAGGTCTGGGAATTGGTGCGCTGGTCGGCGTCCTCTATGCGCCCAAGTCCGGCAAGGAAACCCGCGACGATCTGGTCGCCAGCGCTCTGGAAGCTCGCGACAAGGCCAATCAGCTTTATAGCCAGGGCAAGCAGCAGGCTGGCGAGTACGTGCAGCAGGGCAAGGAGACGCTCGGTCAGTACGTCGCGCAAGGCAAGGATGCGGCCGGACAGTATGTGGACAAGGGCAAGGAGTATTACGACAAGGGCCGCACCCAGTGGACCCAGTATGTCGAAAAGGGCAAGGACCTGATCCAGACCCAGACCGACGCGGTTTCCGCCGCTGTCGACGCGGGCAAGAAGGCCTATGTGGAGAAGGCTGCCCCGGAGACGACGACTCCGCAGGCATAATGGCTCGAACGTTTCTTCACCACGCGAGGGCCGGTTCTCGACGACCGGCCCTTGTTCTTGGTGTGCTGTTAGGGTGAGACTCTGGAAGCTGCATTGAAATTTTTCGAATTTCGAATAAGGGGTGGAGAGAATGGTCGCGCTCGGTGGCATGGCAATGATGCTGTTGCAGGACAATATGGCGGGCATGCAGCATGACATGCATCTCCAGACAATCTTTCTCGGCATCATCGCCATCGTGCTTCTGGTCTCGATCGTGATGGTCGGGGTCGGCGGCCTCATCGGCCTGCGCCTCATCCGCAAGGCTGAGGACATGGCTGAGAAGATGGAGACCAGGATCGTGCCGTTAGCCGACAAGACCTGCGAGCTGGTGACCCAGCTCGGTCCTAAGATCCACTCCCTCACTGAAAACGTCGAGCAGATCAGCTTCACTGTGCGCGGCAAGGTCGACGAGCTGAGCGAGACCGTCAGCGAGCTCAACCGCACCGTGCAGGAGGCCAACTTCCGCGCCCGCTCGCAGGTGCAGCGCGTCGACGGCATGGTGACCGATGTGCTCTCGACCGCGCAGGAGGTCTCACGCACCGTGCAGGAGGGCGTCCGCAGGCCCGTGCACCAGATCGCCGGCATCATTGCCGGTGTGCGAGTTGGACTGGAGACGCTGATCAACCGCTCGCCCTTCCTGCGCCGCACCCCCAAGCCAACCAACCCCTACGACATGTAGAGTCCTCTGAGTCCTCTGAGTCGCACGAACTTGCAAAGCGAAGCCCGCTCTTTGCGGCTGCCTTTACCTTTGCCGCTGCTCTCGAATTGTCATCCTGACCCTGAGCGTAGCCGAAGGGGAAGGACCTGCTTTGGCAGTTCACGAGGCGCGAACGCGCCTCTGCCTCGCTTAAGGGCACGGCTTTAGCCGTGCCGTACAGACTCAGTCGAAAAAGGGGCTTCAGCCCCTGAGGTACGTTTGGAAATCTCCAAAATCTTGTCAAGCCCCCAAACCACCTAAATCAAACAAAACAAAGAGAAAAATCGATGCACATTAATTCACTCAACTCGCTACAATAGAAATAGAGCTTAAAAACCCACAACAGATCTGGGTGCCCCATTCATGACAACGGCTTTATCGTCGGCACGGGTGGGGTTCGATGTTAGGGGTCGCCACAGAATTCGCCGCAACCCACACATTCCAGAGATTTTCCACACAAAATCTCTGGAATCAATATTTTGCAGCCGGCATTAGCCGTAAACCAAACATTCTAAAGAGCCGATCACGAAGAAGGGGAGGGGGACCCCCTCTCAGAAGATCCATCCGCCGCCCGCGACCTCGTCTCCCCGGTAAAAGACGGCGGACTGTCCTGGCGTAATGGCGCGCTGCGGCTCATCGAAGACCGCTTCAACCTCATCCTCGCCCACCACGCGCAGCCTCGCGGGCGCAGGCTCGTGGCGATGACGAATCTTGATGCTGACGCGAATCTCCTCGCCGGGCTCGGCAACCGAGACCCAGTTCAGGCGATTGGCGCGCAACGTTCGTGACAGCAGCTCAGCATCGCGGCCGACCTCGACGCGATGCGAGTCAGGATGAATCTTGAGCACATAGAGAGGCTCGGCCGAGCTCAGCCCCAGGCCCTTGCGCTGCCCGACCGTGAAGCTGTGAATGCCCTCGTGATGGCCAAGCACCTCGCCTGAGCCTGCGGCAACCAACTCGCCCGCGCTGTCCGGCAGCTCGCGGCCCTGTTCGTCCAGATAGGCCTTCAGGAACTGCGAGTAGCTTCCGCCCGGAATGAAGCAGATCTCCTGCGAGTCGGGCTTCGCGGCCAGCTCCAGCCCCTGCTCCGCGGCCATCTCCCGCACCGCAGGTTTGTGCAGCTCGCCCAGCGGGAACAGCGTATGCGCCAGCTGCTCCTGCGTGAGTCCGAAGAGAAAGTAGGTCTGGTCCTTGGAGCGATCGGCGGGCCGGGAAAGGATCCAGCGCCGCCGCGCCGGGTCGTAGCGATTGCGCGCGTAGTGGCCCGTAGCGATCTTCTCCGCGCCGATCTGCCGTGCCGTCGCCAGCAGTTGATCGAACTTGAGGTGGTTGTTGCACAGTGTGCAGGGAATCGGCGTGCGTCCGGCAAGGTATTCGCTGACGAAGGGACGCACAACCTCCTGCTCAAAGCGATCCTGCGCGTTGACGAGGTAGTAGGGAATTCCCAGGTGCTCGGCGACGCGCCGCGCGTCGTAGACGTCATCGATGGAGCAGCAGCGCCCCTGCACCGTCTCCGGCATGCCCTCACGCCCGGCCAGCCGCCGCTGGTTCCATAGCTGCAGCGTCAGGCCCACGACCGTGTGCCCCTGGGCGTGCAGCATCGCCGCAACGGCCGACGAGTCGACGCCGCCCGACATGGCGATCGCAATGGTCTCGGTTTGCATAGCAGCCTGCATCTTTGATCCGCATAAGCCCGCGTAAAGGCCCAACCTTATGATATCTGTTTCATCTCCAGCGCCAGACTGGCCCGCAGGGAATCAACACCGCCTGTCTGTGTAGACTCAATAAGATCGGGAGACGATGCGGCAAGAAACAAAGGCAGGTCTGGGAGGCCCAGAAGGTTTAGGGGGACGGTGGGCGTTGCCCTTTCTGGGGGTAGCGTGCGCCGTCGGCGTCGCGTCGCTCTATTTCAACCAGCCGCTGCTGGTGGTGATGGGCCAGAGCATAGGCCAGGGCCCGCGGGCGATGGCCTTCGTCGCCGTTGCCACGCAGGTTGGATACGCGCTGGGCCTGCTCTTCTTCGTCCCGCTGGGCGATGTAGCCGAGCGCCGCGCCCTGATGATGCGGATGTATGCGGGCTGCGCCGTGGCGCTGGTGCTGATCGGCTTCGCGCAGGGACTCGCCTGGATGATCGCCGCCAGCGTGCTGGTCGGTCTGATGGCCTCAGTCACGCATGTGGCGCTGCCGATGGCCCCGGACCTCGTGCCCAGGGAGCGCCGCGGCCACGCGATCGGCTCGGTGATGACCGGGTTGCTGCTGGGCATCCTGCTGGCGCGCAGCTTCGCCGGCTGGCTTAGCAGACTGAATGGCTGGCGAACCGTCTTCTTCATCGCCGCGGTCATGAACCTGGTGTTTGTGCCGATCATCTATCGCGCCATGCCGCGCATGCGGCCGCGCGAGTCGCTCAGCTATGCCGACACGATGCGTTCGCTGTGGACGCTCTTTCGCGGCGAGCCGCTGCTGCGCGAGGCGGGCCTGGTCGGCGGCCTGGTCTTTGCATCCTTCAGCTGCTTCTGGACGACGCTGACGTTTCTTCTCCAGGCCCACTACAACATGGGCCCCGGGGTCGCCGGCACCTTTGGCGTGGTGGGCGCCGCCGGCGCCCTGGTGGCCCCCCTTGCGGGCAGACTGGCCGACCGGCGGGGCACGCGCTTCGTCGTCACGTCCGCGGGCGCCGTTCTCACCGGCTCGTATGTGTGGCTATGGCTCGCGGAGCACGCGCACAGCTCGGTGGCGATGCACATGCTTGGACTGGTTATCGGCGTGGTTGCGCTGGATGTCGGCGCGCAGATGATGCAGGTCGGCAACCAGACGCGCGTCTTCAGTCTGGGCGCGCAGGCGCGCAGCCGTGTGAATACCATCTACATGACGATGTACTTCATCGGCGGCGGCGTCGGGTCGGCGCTGGCCAGCCTCGCATGGACGCGCTGGCAGTGGGATGGCGTCTGCGGTTTGGAGCTGTGCCTGATCGCGGCCGCCGGATTGTGCCATGCGATGGGCTTCAGCCGGCGGCACCCGCAGCCGATCGTGCATGTTCCGGCGGGCGAGCGCGAGCCGGCGTAGCGAGAGGCTCTGTACTGGGCGGGCAAGCAGATTCCGCTTGACGCGGACGCTTCTTTCAAGCAGTCTCGACTTCGATCCTCAATCCCGCTCCCACAAGGTGTTTTATGAGCACTTCCGGACTTCCTATAGACCAGATCAAAGCCGGCATGCGCGCCAGCTGGATGGCAGGCGATTTCGGAGTGGTCGCCAAGACCATCTCCGGCGGCGCTGAAGAGTTCATCCGGCGCCTCAATATACCGGTCGGTTCGCGCGTGCTCGACGTCGCGTGCGGTACGGGCAACACAGCGATTCCGCTGGCCCGCAGCGGCTGCATCGTTACCGGTGTCGACATTGCCACCAACCTGCTCGCCCAGGCTCGCGAGCGAGCCGCCGCCGAAGGCCTGACTGTAACTTTCGACGAAGGTGACGCCGAAGCGCTGCCCTATGGCGACGCCTCGTTCGATGCGGCGACGACTATGTTCGGCGCCATGTTTGCTCCTCGGCCGGAGCTCGTCGCCTCGGAGTTCGCGCGCGTTCTCAAACCCGGCGGCCTGCTCGCCATGGGCAACTGGGGCCCGGGCGCCTTCGTCGCCCGTATGTTCAAAATCAGCAGCCAGCATGTGCCGCCGCCACCCGGTCTCGCGCCGCCCATCCTGTGGGGTGACGAAACGACTGTCCACCAGCGTCTTTCGCCTTTTTTCACCGATATCAGGACTGAACCTATTCCGGTCGAGTTCGACCTGCCGACGAGCCCCGCCGGCGCCGTCACCTTCTTTCGCACCTGGTTCGGCCCAACCAAGGTGGCCTTCAGCAGACTCGACGAAGCTGGACAGAAGGCGATGTTTGCCGATCTGGAAGGCCTTTGGGCCTCCGCCAACGTCGCTCCTGACCCGGCAAACCATACCCTGATTCGCCACGAATACGTGCAGGTCACTGCGACTCGCAAATAGCGAAGCGGCAGTGAGTCTTGCCGACGTCGGAAGTGGTAGGCGAGGCAGGGCTCGAACCTGCAACCACCGGCTTAGAAGGCCGGTGCTCTATCCGCGTCACGATGCGGCACAGAATGAATTACGAAACCCAAGCTAAGCGCTCTTGCGCAAGATGTCAAGGAAATAATATTGATGCGGTTGCGACCATTCAAGAGATCGAGTTGGGGGCTTTTTGTCTGGGATATTCAGAAGCGGCAGGTGTGCCCAGGCGGGAACCTGAGCCTTCCGTTTAGCGAGCATGCTCACGGTTGTATAGTGCTTTCGCATCCGTTCTGACACTTGCCCACCGTAGGCAAGGATGATGTCGATGGGTATTCCCGCCTCCGCAAGAATCGACATGGCCGTATGCCGCAACGCATAGGGAGTCAGCCTGTCGTCGCCTATCTGCGCTCCAAGTCCTTCAAATTGTTGGATCAGGCAAAACCGCGTCATCGGCTTGGTTGGATCGTACTGCCCTCTTCGGTCGCGCCACGGGAAGAGATAGTGTTCCGGCTTATCGGCCCCCATGTTTTTTGCCCGCCGCAGAAGCCAATCGAAGGCATATAACACCTCTTTCGTCTCAAGGGGGATGCGACGATTTCGGTATTTGTTCTTTGCTTGGGCAGGTCCCACTCGAAAGATTTTCTGTGCCAGCATGACATCTTTGATTTGGGCCAAGCGGCGCTCATTAGTGGAGCTGCAGGTGTGCAACGCAATCACCGAATCGTATAGAACCCATTGCGATTCGGTGGTCTTTTGGCCAAGAATGGCGATCAGTTTTTGTATCTGCTCATCGGAAAGTCGTCGTTGATCGTCGGTCTCCAGCATAGGCAGAGGCTCGTAAGCCTCCTCCAGATCGCTCGTCCAAAGCTTCGCATATTTAAGGATGCGGCGAACCATGTCCGTCTCTTTGCGAATGCGATTCTGACCGCATTCTCTGGTCCATTCCCCGTCACAAGTTGCCCGGCGTTCTTCGTATTCGAGCAGATGACCGTCGTGGATTTCTCCTAACAGAACATCACCCAGCATGACACCTACCGCATCGGCGTATTCCTGATAAGTCTCAATCGTCCGGATGGAGAGGCGCTTGACCTTCCCGTTACTCTTCAGACCTATGGAGGATCGTGTTTCCAGCCATAATCCAAATGCCTTCGCGAACGTCGTCGTCGGAGAGATGGGACATACTCCACGCAAACTGCGTGCGGCACACGCTGGACAATCACGATGGTTGAGCGTGTGGGATTTAGCGTCGGGGTACGACTCGGCTTCCGACATGGCACAAAATAGTGCGTCAGGAGGCGTTCGTGTATTCCCCTTTTGGATCGAAGCCATCCATGGTACTTTAGTCCCTAACGAAGCGCTACGTAAGTACCGCAAGAGTTAACCGCGAATAGCTAGCGAAGCGCTAAGATAGGTGCATGGACACAAGAGAAGCGGGGCGTCTGGGAGGCAAGCGGCGGATGGAAACGATGTCAGCCGAGGAACGAAGTGAGAGTGCGAGAATTGCCGGGAGAGCGTCGGCCGAGAGTCTGACTCCCTCTCAGCGCAAGGCTCGCTCGCAAAAAGCGGTGGCCGCTCGTGAGCTTAAACAGAAAAGCCCGAAACCCCTAAGGGCTCCGGGCGTCTCCCGCTCCAGCAATTCTCCGCAGTCCCTCCTCTCAAATTAGGTCATAACCAGCCAAACAGCCACTTCAGCAACGCACCCCACCAATTAGTGGCTGGCGGCGGTAAGGCCGGTGGGGGGCTGAGGAGAGATCGTCACGGTCACGCAGTTCGATGGCGCCGACTCTGCTCCTCCGACAACCGCCGTAATCTGATAACTGAAGGTGCCTACAGACGCCGTGCTGTCTGTATATGGGCCCGCGGAGGCTTGGTTGGTAGTCAGGGGGCTAAACGTCGCTGTGCAGGCTCCCGAGGCTCTGTAGACGTTGACCGTGCCGCCATCAGGAGAGGCAGTCCATGTGAGGGAAACGGTATGGGCTGCGCCGTTAGCCGTCACCCCCAATCCATAGCAGAGCGGGGTTAGAAGCAGAAGGGCGAGGATAAGCGGTAGACGTTTCATGGTTCTCCTTATTGGATCTGAGCTGAGCCTGCAATTGAAACTTCGCCGGAAAGCTGCGTGGGGGGCAGCACGGACGGCGCGCCCACCTGAATGTTCCCTGTGCCGCCGGCACTGAAGGTCAGCACGCCTGCATTGTCTGTCGTGGCCGTTGAAGGCGTCCCAGCGCCGGTGATCGCGTAGGTGGTATTCGCCGTCAGGTCGGAGACGTACTGTGTGGTCGCGCCGGAAGCTGCGTAGGTCGTGCCAGTGAAAGTCGCGGGCCACGACCGCATGAAGCAGCCCATCGATGCCCCCACCAGGGCGCAATCGAAGCCCTGCCCTGCGGTCGATTGCACCAGCGTGGTTGTGCTCTTGGTGAAGCTCGAAGCGCCCCACTCCAGCACATTCAGGAATTGAGTGCTGCTCGGACTTCCGGCATCCTCCAGCACATGACTGTAGGGCTCCCAATCCTCGGTGGAGGGGGTTCCATTTGCAGCAGTCAGGTAGCCGTTCTGATCGGAGATCGCCACACCAGAGGGCAGCAGATTCGTCAGGTAAGCCTGTTGTGTCCCCGAACGTGTAGGCCAGCTTGTCGTGTTGCCAGTAATGGTTATCGGCCCGGTGGTCGTCAGCCAGTCGCGTGAATACTGGGCTCCCGTCCCACGGTCGTAGACCAGCACCCGATTCGATCCGCGCAGGTAAATCAGCGAGCGCGAAGCAGCCGAGACGCCGCTTATCGTGCTCCAGCCAATGATCGCCAGCGCCGAGCCGGAGTAGAGCGGCGTGGTGTTCACATCGAACGCGATGTAGCCGGGAAGCTCGGCGTGGTTCAGGAAAGCGTTGCCGCCCTGTTGCTGGTGCCACAACTGGCCTCCCCCTTTGGGACTCTTGGCCGTCACCGCTGTCCAGTCAGCCGCCGTGCCAGGTACGTCCGTGCTCACGGTCGCGGTGTTGCTCACGTAGTAGGTGGCCCCGTTGATGACGTACGCGCCCACGGGATACGCCTGCGCCGACCAGTAGTTCATTCCCTGCACAGAGGTGGCCCAGGTCGGGTTGTTGATGAAGGTGACGACCGTCTGATTCTGGTTGGCTGCCCAGCCAGCGAGGTTGCTGTTCTCCGCTGCCGCGAACATCATGTTGTAGTTTCCGGGCACCTCGCGTTGCTTGGTGATGTACTCCCCGTTGCTCAGAATCTCAAAGGCTCCGCAGGTCTCATGCTCGTGATCGATGCGGGAGTTCTGGCAGATGGAATGAAAGACTTGCTGCGACGCCGCGCCGCCCGAACTGGGAGAGATAGGACCGTTGTTGATCCACCCGCTGCGCGCAAGAATCTCCTGATTGTTGAGCCCGCTGTACAGCGTGGTCGGGAAATTGGAGCGTGGGTCGGGCGGTGGGGAACTGGCCGGATCGCCCGCCGCCAGCGCCGTGAACATGGGAATAGCGTTCGGCGAGCCGTTGTCGTTTTGCAGGTTTACATAGAAGCTCGCAGGGCCGCCGGGACCATAAAACAGAGGCCACGAAAGTTGCGACGTTCTGTCTGTCCTGCCTGTCAGTGCGTCACCCACCAACTCCCAAGCGGAGTAATTGAAGTCGTAGTCGAATCTGAAATAGTGGATGGTGTCGCCGGTTGCAAAGAAGGTGTACCGCAGGTTTCCGGGGACTTCGGAATACGTCAACTGCGAATCGTCGGTGATCGTCTTCAGATCCCACCAACTCGAACTGAAGAGGCTCATCTGCGGGCCGTAGGCGATGGGGTCGAGATAGCCCGCCGAGTAGATGCTCAGCATGGCAAGCTCCAGGCGGTACATCGAATACTGATACCAGCTGCCTTCGCTCGACTGCCCATTCACCCCGTCTCCAAAGCACGGCACAATCGGCGTTGTCGTGGTCAGCGACGTCGTGTCGTTACACTTCGGCTGGGTAGGCAGGTTCCCATACGCCGCCTGATACGCCTGCCAACTCACGTTAGGGTCTTCGAGGTGCGCGTATTCCTTGTACAGCGAAGCTCCATCAAGGTAGGTGAAATACGCATGCAGGTTGAAGGCCGAGCCGTCAGGACACACCACTCCGGCAGTCGCCGAGCAGGTGTTGGTCGTCGCTCCCGTGAAGGGATTGGTACTCATCGGGTCGTCGGTCGAGTTGTTATTGAACGTCAGCGACGCAGCGGTCAAATACATCAGCTTCGAGAAACTGTAGTTGTTGCCCATCGCCCGCATGCCCACAAAGTCATACGGCGAGCCGTTGAACTGCGAGGAGGAGTTGTAGCCTCCAATTGGAGGAACAGAGCCGGTGATGTGGATGTTCGTCATCTGCGCGGCAGCTACGGCAAAGTAGTTGCGCGTGATCGTTTGGTCGCTGAGAATCACGAGATTGGGAGCGGACGTGCAGCCGGGGGTGTTGACGAGGGTGGTGATCGTTCCTGCCACCACGCCGCTGGAGTTGGTCTGCACCGTGCCCATCGCGGCAATAGCCGTTCCGTTGTTCCCCGCTCCTGAGCTTATATAACTCCCGTAGCTTCCCATCGAAGGGCAGCCGCTCGACCCGACGTATGCGTACCAGTAGTTCGTTGACGTAGCAAGATAGCCCGAGCCTCCTGCGGAGATGGTTGGAATGACGCCGCCCACCGTCAACGTGGCCGAGCCCGAGGCCGTTGCGGGATGCGACAGCGTATAGGGGCTGAGGCTGGTCAGAATCGATCCCGGCGCTATGCCCGTCCCCGTCACGCCCAACCCTATCGCCGGTGTGCCTGAGACCACCGTGACGGAAGAGAGAGTGTTCGTGCTGATCGTCGTGGTCGCCGTGATCGACGCCGTTTGCAGCGCGCCACTCATCGTAGCGCCCGAGCCCGCACCAAGATTTCCGTAGGCCAGCGCCCAGTCGGCGGCCAGCGTCAGATCCTCGGTTGAATCGGAGCCGTGATTGCCTGTCAGTCCGTAGTTCGCATCCACGGCGCGGATCGCAATGTCGCCTGAGATTTGGCTGTACCCCAGGTTCATCGGGTTCAGCCAGAAGTTCGCATCGTAGGTCCAGATGTCGCGCGCGTAGCAGCCCCACTTGTACGTCGCGTCGCTGGGATCGACCATCGACATATAGGCGAAGGTGTAGGCGTCGCCTTCTCTGAAACTCTCCGATTGATCGGAGCTGGGCAGCCCCGTCCCGCCGTTGCAGGACCACGACCAGATTGCGTTCATCGCCGTGTACTCGGTAACGGCGCGCTGATAGATGCCGTTGTTATAGAGTTTGTTTCCGGTGATGGCTTTCGCTTGCAGCGCGGGAAGGGTGGCCGCGGTGATTCCTCCCAGATGGGGGTGTGTCAGTACAGGCGCGGGCGAGGCGGTGAAGGTGATGGTGCTGGTAGCCGTGACTGAGTGATTCGCATTCGAGGTTGCCGTCAGCGTGTAGGTTCCCGGCGTCGTGTCGTAGAGGGCGATAGTGCAAGGAGCAGCGGTGCAGGGATTGGTGCCCACAATCGTGCCCGCACTCGAAGTCCACGTGACCGTCTTGTCGTTCACCCCTACCACTTCAGACGTGACGGTCTGGTAGGTGCCGATGGGAGCGACCGGCCCAACCGTCGACAGCGTAAGCGTCTGCGCCGAGGCTCCCAGCGCGAAGAGGAAAACCGAAATGAAGCCGAAGAATTTCATGCGTCTCATTCCTGCCCTATGGCCTTGGCTGACCAATTCCCGATGAATTCGTGAGCGAGTTGACAAACCACGCCAGCACACTTTGTCCATCCTGACCTCCGGCGGAGGCGATGGCATTCGAGGAGAAGGGGGTTTGATAGTGATGACTACAGGTGGCGGAGGTGACGTTCATCGTCGCTGTCGATCCGCTGATGCCTGTGATGCTATAGGTCACGCAGCCCAGCGTGGGAAAGGCCGTGAGGGTCACTCCGGAGCATCCCGTCGCGGTGACCGTGGGCGCAGTCGTGTAACTGTCTCCCACCCCCTGCCACGTTTCGTAAGCGCTGCCGCCACCCGGCCAGAGAACGCCGGAGGGTGTCCCGCTCGTGGATTTCAACCAGCCCTGCAGATCGCCCGTGCTGGCAACCAGCGGAGCGAAGTTCGGACATCCACTGCCGCCCGAAAATCCCAGCGACAGGCCGCCGTAGAACTGCGGGGCAAACAGGCTCGCCAGCACCATCGGGTCCCATCCCTGCCGGGTATCGATCCCCGTAGAGTTCAGGATCATATAAAAGGGGTCCTTCACTGTGCGCGAGACGAACACGCCCGGACCCGTAGACATCGGCGTTTGCTGCATCAAGAAAATGGGCATCGAGCCATTGTTCGCATAGACGTACTGTTGGGATGTCCAGTCCCATGATGACGTTGCGGTATGCGTACCCGAACAGGGGTAAGGATCAGGGAGCGCCGAGGACGTGCAGGTCAGCGAACCCAATGGGTTGCCCTGATCGAAGATCCTGCCTCCGTTCGCCGCGTCCTGCGCCAGCAATTGCGCGCCGGTGAGCGGCGAGATGGAATCGGCGGCGGACTGCATGAACGCCGCCAACCCCGTATAAGGGCCGCCGATAAAGATGTCAACGGGCGTGGAGGGGTTGGCGGCCAGGGCCGTACGGAATAGTGTGGTGCTGGATTCGAGCGGAGCCGAGGAAAGCACGGTGTTGGCGTTGTAGATCAGCGCGTTGGCTGGAAAGCACTGGGTGCCTCCGCCACCGAAGGGTGCGGGGGTGGAAACGGGGATGTTGCTCAAGCCCGCCTGGCTGAGATATTGCATCCATACTGCTGGACACGCTGCTGACGCTTGCTCATTGTCCACTCCGAGCAACTGTCCATAGCCCAGCTTGTGCAGTTTGATGGCCTCATTCAGCGCGAAATTATTGTCCATATCGCTAGCATCGTCGGAGAAGATGAATTTGCGTGGCGTCTGGGGACGAGCGCCAAGCAAGGTCTGGTAGTAGGGCACGCCATTCCAGATATCCACTACCTGCTGGTTGGTCAATTCGTGATTGAAGATGGCGAGCTCATCCACCGTAACCGCCGACTGATTGCTGTTGGTGCTCATACCGCTAACCGAGCCAATCATCAGCGGATCTAACCCTGACGTGCTCAGGGTGCTGGTGTGGGTGGTGACCGTGAACGTCGCTCCCGACCCGGTAGGGGCCGTCAGGACGATGGTCGGGCTTCCATCGGCGGGTTTGCAACCGAAGTCCGAGAAGATCGCCGTAGTGGTCAGCACGCCCGCGCTCACTCCGAAGCGGCCCGTAATGGTGCAGCCCGGCGTTCCTCCCGTCACGGTGAAATTCTGAGGGGCAGTATAGCCTGAGCCACCGCTGGCGACCGCGACTGTAGCCGGATCAAACCCCATATTATTATTCGCCTGATAGGTGGCAGCCGATTGCCCTCCGCCTTCGATGCCGTTGATGTAGAAATGAAAAGCGCTCGTCCAGGCGCCACCATTACTGGTCAAGGTGAAGACATACGGGCCAGTGGCCTTGTTGATGAGGTCAAGCGAAACGGCTGAGCATAACTGCATCTGCACGACGTTGCTTCCGCCGATACCCGGAGTGGGAGCCTGCAAGATCCAACAAGCCTGTGTCGTGAGCGGGAACGCTCCATACGTCCCGATGATGTTGTCGCCGATTTCCAGAAACCATGCGGCATTCGAGGATTTTGTGATATCGCCCTTGGAGGCAAGGATTAGAGGTGTATTGGTCAGCTTGTCGAAATCGATGTGCTTGGCAACAAACACAATTGACCACGGGTTGGACCACTCCCAATCGCCCAGGGTAGTGTTAGGCGCAACAAGAAAGCTGTTGTAGGGAAGAGAGACGGAATAGTTCTGCGGCTGGAGCAGGTCGAATCCCGGCTGGTGAGGCGTGATCGTGCCACTCGCGGTTACGGTTGCCTTGATTCCCGCACTCACTGAGCTGGCGGTAACGCCATAGTTGGCGTTGGCGGGGGATGTGGCTGTTGTCAAGACGAAGGAGCTGCTTTGGCCGTCATTCGCCTGGCCCGGACCATTCGCAAAGGACGAACTTTGCCAGAACCCGATGTGGGCGGCGCCCGGAACGTTGCGCGCCGTAAACCCGGTGCCCGCCGTGAAGGTCTGCCACCCGCTCACAGCGGAGGGCGTCACGAGAAAGCTATCTGTCTGGTTGAAGCAAGGGCTGCTGCCGCAACTTCCGTTGGACCCCTGCGGTCCAATCACGATCAGTGTTTGCGCTCCCGCCGGGGCAACAGGGTAATAGACGCTGACTGTTTGCAGTGCCCCTGCGGGGAGGGTTTGCGCCGCGTTGACAGTCACCTGATTCGTGATGCCAGTTGGCGAAATAGGCGTGACGCCAATGGAGGCTGAGTTGGAAAAGCTCAGCCCCGAAATGCTATCGAGGAAGGTTGTCGCTGAATTGTCATTCAGCCTGGCCCATACGGAGGGATTGGCGGCCTTCATCGCCGTTGCGAAGTCGGGCTGCGGGTTCACGGCCTGACCGAACGCCGTCATTGAAAACAACAGGAGCGCCAGAATTCTCTTCATTACAGGCTCCTTGCGGTGGCGAGGGTCACACCTTCGAGCTGCGCTTCGCCGGTGGTCGAATCGGTGCGCGTGATCCGGTAGGCAATTTGCCCAGGTGTCGTGGGAGTCGAGGGACAGCTATTCGCTCCCGAGGCCGCGACGTTGCTGAAGATCGCGGTTACAACGTACTGCCCTATGGTGCCAGGGAAGGCAGTCGTCACCGAAACTCCCGTGCTCCAGCCCTCCGCGCCCGCCGTGCCTCCTGCCCCCACGCAGGCCGTCTGAATCTCCCACGTCACATTGCCGGTGTTCATGGTTCCGGAGAAGGTCACATAGGCGTCGGTGTGCGTCCAGTTCGGCGGATAGGCTGTCGAGCCTTGCGCATATTCCGCCGTCCCCATCGGATCAAACTGGAGATAAGCTTGCGTGCTCTGGCTGGTGTTGTAGGGGCCGAGGGTAGGAGGGTTGTTGTCGTAGTAACTCAACTTCGCTGCAAAAGCGCTTCCACCAATTCCAATCGCGGCAGGCTGAAACTCGTAGGTCGTGATGGCGAAAGGGATGGTGCAGCTGCCCCCCAGCGTGCAGGTCTGACCGTTGACCGTGGTGGAGGGATTCGCCAACGCCGAATTAGGAATCGCAGACGCTGCCACTGCGAGAGAGGGCGTGGTCGTTGGGCTTGTGACTGTGGGCACTAACCATGTAGGCCATGAACCGGAAGGAGCAGCGAAGCTGGTGATTGTGCCTGCGCTGGCCGCACTCCATGTACACACAGAAGGATTCGCTGCTGAGCAATTCAGGAAGGTAAGGCTTCCACTGGGTTGTACGGGAGGAAGCTCAAGGGCGTAGGCTGTAATTCCTGAATTCGGAACGGTGATCTGTACGGTAGAGCCAGAGGGTGCAGTCGGCAGAGATCCCTGCGACGTGAGACTGATCTGTCCATTCGTGGAACCCGCTGTAGCCCATCCCGGCGCAGTCTGAACGGCTGTGAATGTATTCGCATGCGCGAGGTTCAGCGACGCTACAACGGCTCCTATTGTCGGAGATACAGTCAGGCTTCCATCAGAGTTGGAAACAGAAGAAACCGCGCCACTCCCCGCATTCGCCAGAACAAACGCTGTGGTTGCAAGCTGAGTTGTGTTTGTGCCGACAGAAGCTGTCGGACCCGCAGGAACTCCGGTAAACGTCGGAGAGACTAAAGGCGCTGCTCCTGTGACCTGCCCAACGGAGTAATCACCACTGCTTGCGGTCACCGCACCCGTCCGAGCGAAGACAGAAGAGACTGCACCACCACCACCGGAGAATGTGCAGGTCGTGCCGCTGCAACTCACCCCTGAGCCGGAGAAGGTGAAAGCGCCGAAGGTGCCATTAATCGAGGTAGGAATAGCGGGAGTGGCCCACTTCAACCCCAGAGCTTGCGTCGAATCCGCAGTCAGCACTTGCCCATCAGTGCCAACCGGAATACGCGCATTCACGGAGGAATAGCCATACAGATCGCCCTTCGTCGTCAGCGGTGAGGAGGTCCCACTGTTTCCGCCGATCTGAATGTTCGATCCTTGGATATTGGTCTGCGCATAGAGGCACGGAGCCGCTAACAGCGCAAGGATGATTGCCAGTTTCTTCATAGTTCTCCTGCTAATTGTGCTGAATGGCGTACCACGAATAGGTAGAACCGCCGCCGTATGTGGTGCCCGCCCCACCCACGAAGACCACCGCTTCCGTGGTGACCACGACATTGCTGCTAGAGAGGCTGGAATATGTGGTTACCAGATTGCTCTGAGAGCCATTGTTGGTTCCGACTTGGAACGAGAGGTTAGTGGTCGATGGGAAGGTTAGAGGGAAGGAGATTGTGCAACTGTTGGAGCCACAGAATAGCGTTCCCCATTCCTCAGTCGTCCCATCCGCCCCGACGCGGTAGCAATTGCCCGCACTGCATACGGCTGGAGTGGAAGAACTGACACAGCTCCATGCATGGGAAGAGGTGCTGTAGTTGATCCCATTTGCGCATCCTGAAGGAAGGACTTGAGCGATCGGCGGAGCGCTGGAACCCGTGGGATTCATCACCACCGTGTCGGCGGCTTGCGATGCCAACTTGCTCAGGGGGATGGTGCTCGCCGCACAGCTCCATGTATGGCTTGTGGTGCTGTAATTCACCCCTAAGGTGCAGCCTGAAGGCATCGCTACAGCCGTAGGAGGCACCGTAGAGGCACCCGCATTCATCACAACTGTGTCAGGGGCCTGGGTGGCAAGGTTGGGCAGAGGAATCGCCCCCAGGCTGTTGAGCGCCGTATTGGGGGTCGTAACGTCAAACGTCCATGAAGAGGTGATCGTGCTCAGGTTCTTCAGCGTGAACGCTGGGCCGGTAATCACACCGCCAACATCCAGCGAATGCGCTGTCGTGTCGATGGTGATATTCGGGTCGCAGGTAAGGGCTGTCGCTCCATTGTTTGCAATTTGGACGGCAAAGGATGTGCTGCAGGGAAGACTTCCGCCTCCACTCCCAGAGCCGGGCACGTTGTCTACCGTCCAAATCGTGTTGCCGAGCGCATCTTTGAGGACAAACTTGTACAAGAGGGTAGGCGTTAGCCAGATGTTCGCTCCGCCAGCGACATCCAGAACGATGGGATTCGTGTTCTGCGTCCCTCCGGTGGAGTCCGTAAAGGTGGGCTGAGGCGTGGTCGTGCCCGCAGCAAAGGAGCTCAGGGTGCATAGAGCGCACGGATTCCCGCTGTTATCGACGAAGTTCTGATGTGGGCGCGTCGTGGGGACGGCTGGCGTCTGCGCCCCCGCCAAGACACACAACAGCGCGAGCGGTATTGTTAACCACTTTGTAACCATCTAGATTTTTCCTTTGGTTAGTGAGAAACTTGCAGACCTATGAAAACTGCGGTTCTAGCCGCCCTGCTGATGCTCGTAGCTTCGACGTCTTCTCTCGCCCAGAATTCAGACGCTGCGAAATACTCGCCGCGGGCTATCGTCCTAATCGATGCCATTCCAGGCGTTGAGTCCGTGATGCCGATGGTCTTCACGGAAAACGGCCAGACGCGGATCGAATACATCCCCGCGTCTCAAATTAAGGATTCCATCGATAAACGCGGCGGCAAGCCGATTCGCTTAGGAGACGTGCTGGCATTGTTGGTGCAGCAAACTCAAAAGATCAATCAGCTACAGGCTGAAAATGCAAAACTCTGGCAGGCTGTGACAAATGGAACCCCGAGAACACAGACTGTGGTGGTACAACCTACAGGCCCGTCGCCCGAAGAGTTAGCAGAGCAACGTCGCGAAGCCGATATGGCGGATGCGAATGCGCGCCGTCAGCAAATGATTCAGGCGTGGGGGATAATGCAGCAGAATCGATCCCAGACCATCAATCTCAACTATCGCAACTGCTCCCGCTATCCAGCGCTGTGCGTGGGAAGGTAGGGATGGAAAGAATTCGTAAACCTCTTCGCGAAATGCTCTTCTGCGGCATTGCAATCGGTCTTGCATTGTTTGTGGTTGGTCACAATGTCCATGATGCGAGCGGATTCTTCGTGTGCATCCTGACAGGACTGCTTTTCGCTATACCCGCGTGGCTGATCTACCGTCTTCTCCGGTTTATGTTCTGGCGTCGGAGCTATTGAGGTGGCGGCAAGCGAAGCGGTGTCGCCTTCGCTGGAAGAGCCAGAGGCTGCGATCTTCGCAATAGTTGCTGAAGGGCAGCGAGCCGCTCTCCGGGTGTCATCTCCGGATGGTAAGCAAGTTCATAGCCTCCCGTCTGCTCGGGGAGCAGTAACCCCAGACGTTGCGCTCGCGTAGTCGCATCGATCCCAATCGCAGGAGCAGACGGAGCCGAAGGCGTGGGGGCTGGTGATGACACCTGGATCGGGCCGCGTTCAAGCAGTCCGGCGAATCGGGGCGAAGAAGGCATTGGGAATGGAGTAGCTGGCTGGGCCTTCTGGAAAGCCCGAGCAATCATCGCATCCGAACTGTTCCGCGCCTTGAGTGCTCTCGATACTGCGATATTTTGGGCACCTTCAAGAATATCGCCGGGGTTCATGGTGGCAACGCCCTTTACGATCCTTCCAGCCCCACTGATGGTTCCAAGTTGCTCTGAAAGACTCTCTGGCGCCTGTCGAGCGGCTACGAGTTGCCGCCCATAGAGTTCCTTTTCAATGTTTGTGAGTGAACCATAGGCTTGCTTGAGTTGTGCTGCCCCGGGCCCGCTAAGTTGATCGAGTTTACTGTAAAGAGCGGTGCGGAGAGCGTTTCCTTCCGCCACGGTCGATGCCATTTCAGGATCATTGAGCGCGACCTGCTGACCTACCTTATTCTTCGCATAGTAGTTGTTCAGATCTTTATTGGCAGATTGCAGAAAGTCCTCCGCATCATTGAGTGAGAGGGGACCGCGATAGGTATCTGCGGTCGCTTTCACGCGCTCAACCAAACCTGGATTCTGAAGTGCTGTGCGCTTATCGATGCTGTTCACCATAGCGTCAGCAACAGCGTTGCCGTCAATCGTGGCGCCCTGTTGCGCAGCAGGCCCGAGGCGAGCTTGATACTGCTGCCAAACCTGCTTCTTGGCTAAATCTGCGGCCTCCAGAGCATCATCAATGCCCCCAATGGGCTGCCCTAGTTGCTGCTCCGCCGACTTCATCAGGGGCATAGCCGTCTGAACGTCAGCATTCCAGTTCACATTGTTCTTGCCGGGCTTGATAGCTCGGGTCATCAGCGACTCAGGAGGCCCGTCTACCAGTGAAGGAACGAGCTTGCTGCCCACTGTTTTGGTAGTGGCTAGTGCCGCTCTTCCCGCATCCCCTGCGGCTCCCGCCATACCCGTCGCCTTCAAGAGAGGATCGGCGACCATCAGAGCCGCCTGTGCTGCGGCTCCCAATCCCGTTCCCATTACGCCGGGGTTGGTGGCGTCGTTCACCACATCGCTTAAGTAGTGGCCGGTGGGTGCGTCTGCCTGCTGATCCATCTTGAGTTCGGCTGGGCCGACGATAGGAATAGCGTGCACGGCATGGACGGTCGCTTCACTAGGATTGCCGCTGGCTGCTGAATGGACGGCTTGCGCGATATCCGAAAGGGAGGCTTTGCCTTGATTGTAAAGACCCTCCAGAACGCTGCCAGCCGGGCCAGCGAGCGACTTCAGCACCGTTGCGGCAGGATGAGCCTTCTCGTCCGCTGCGCTCTGCTGCAGCTGCTCCGGCGCCAGACCGAATTCAGAGGCGAGATTATGGAAGAAGCCTTCTGAGGCTGGCGCAGTCTGGGGAGCAGGAGTTGTCGCTGTAATCTTTCCTCCATAGGCTGCATAGGGATCAGCCCCATTGCCATTAGTAACAGAGCCACCATAAGCCGCATACGGGTCAGGGGTGACAGCAGCCGTGCTCACTGACTCACCTGCGCATTGGGATGATCAGCCTTGAACTTTTGAAGCCCGGATGCGGGAATCTGGCCGGCAGGCGAGCCAGGGATCTGTACCGTGACCATCCCAGCGCCACCTGCAGACGGCTGCTGCTGCTGCCCGCCGCCATTCTTGATTCGTGTCTGAATATCGGTGATCTGTTTCTGATAGGAGGTCTGGCGGTTGGACATATCCTGCTTCAAAATCCCCGCGGCCGCATAAATTTGTTTCAGCGTGGCATTCGGGGTAATCAACTGTTCGACCTCTTCGCGCGCGGAATCGGAGAGGACGCCGGATGCATTTGAGGAGTTGAGGACTTTGGCGATTTCAGTAAGACCGACCACCCGCGCCGCATTGAAGGCCGCGATTTTGTCCGATCCGGCCATCTTATCGCTGATGTTTCGCAACGGCGTGTTGAGGAGTGGAGAGCCTGAATCGACGACAGACTTAGCCGTTGAGAGGAACTGATCGAGGTTCTTCCCAGCCGTATTCTCAAAGGCCGTAACATTGTCGTAATTCTTCTGCAGGAACTTCAGGGAATCGGCATCGGCCGCAAGCGTTGTCTTGTTTGAGGCAATTCCGCTCCCACCATTCTGCGCATCCAACTGCGCCGCACGTTGAATGACCGCCGTGATCGTTCCAGGGCTTCGCGTGAGTTCGGGCGGCATCTGGCCCGTCTGGCGATAGTTATTCGCAACGAAGTCCAATGCCTGCGAGTTCTGCGCACCTCCTAACTGATTGCCCATCACCATCGCAAACGGCGTGTGCTGCAACTTCCATAGCAGAAAGTCAGACGGCCCTTTAGTCGGATTCTTCTTCAGCCAGTCGGCCTGCTGCATCATCTCCGCAGGAACTCCAGGCGCGCCACCGTTCTGATTGTAATACTGGCTTTCAGCTTGGTTCTTCGCGGTAGTGGACTGATCCGAGGCAATGGCAGCTTGTTTCTGTGCCATATCCATCTGTGCGGACTGGCCCATGAGCCCTTTTTGCATGATGCTCAACTGCTGACGAATTTGGTCGGGATTCCCAGACTGCACGATATGCTGCGCGGCCTGCATGTGTTGCGGGTCAAGTAACCCCTTTTGCTGCAAATCCTGTGCCGTCGAGAGCACAGCTTGCGATAACTGAGCGTCGGGAGTCTGCTGGGGATCGATAAGGGGAGACAGGGCGCCCGAGACGAGATCATTCTTCTTGATCATCGTCCCCATGTTCGCCGTGCCTGCGTCCGCGTCGTTCTTGGCGATGGTGGAGTAAGCCTGCTGCTGCTCCAGAACCTTGCTCTTCAGGCCCATGACGGCGGTAGCTGATGCGCCGTTCTTGATGACGAGAGGGATAAGCTGGTTAACATCCTTGCCGTCCCACTGTTGCATCGCCGCAGTCATTGCCTGCTGATCCTTGAGCTGAAGCTGTTGCTGCTGCACGCCCAGTTGACCGGATTGCTGCTGTTGCTGGAGAATCTGTTGCCGCACGGGCTGCTCTTGCACCATGTTCTTCAACTGCAACAGGTTCCCATATTGCTCCATGGGATTGGGCTGCGGCGCGGGCGGCTTGAGGTCAAGTGCTGGCAACGGGATAGAACTACCCACCGATATACCCTCCATAACCCGGATCTACTGTTCCGATCGGCTGTTGGTTTCCTGCGGAGACGGCATTCCAGAGATTGCCCACG
>Ga0207933_1000465_pt1 | contig 39624 bp, 25 predicted proteins | sample NGESurdeep092012_4_FD_184488 | JGI IMG/M metagenome (GOLD analysis project Ga0207933, IMG submission 184488) | Arctic peat soil microbial communities from Barrow, Alaska - NGEE Surface sample F53-3 deep-092012 (SPAdes) | ecosystem: Environmental > Terrestrial > Soil > Wetlands > Peat ... | reverse complement strand
CGCTGACTGGTTGGAATACTCATTGTCGATCTGCCAGCCGATTACGTAGGGATTGTGCCCAAAACGTTTGGACAACTGCTCATCGATCTCGCGCGCGAATCCGCGATACCGCTCGCTGTTCCAGTTGTAGTGGTTGCGCGTCGAGCCCGCATACAGCTTCCCAGCTGCATCCGTGACCATGATGTCGGGATACTTGGTCGCCATCCACACCGGCGGACCGGCGGTTGGCGTCCCCAAAATAACGTAGATTCCATGTTGGCCGGCGAGGTTGATGGCGCGCTCCAGCCAATCGATCTCGTACTTGCCTTCTTGCGGCTCCATCGCGGTCCAGGCGAATTCTCCCACGCGGACCATATGGAGGTGGGCCTTTTCCATAAGTTCCACATCCGCGGCCCAGCGCGATTCCGGCCACTGTTCCGGATACCAGGCCGCGCCGAGCAGCAACGGAGGCGGCTTCACCGGCTTCTGGCCGGCTGCACAAAATGGGACGGCAGCAAAAGTGAGCACGGCAAGAACTGTCGTCAATTTGCGCAAGACGTATCCAACAGCGAAACAGGATGTAACAGGCATGGAATAGCATTACCTCGAACAGGGTCAATCTATTACAATCGCTTATGTCATGGCAAGGAGGCTCGCCGCCGTAAACGGTTTGACATATCTCAATCGTAAGCAATATATTGCTCTCGATTACGAAATATGTGCTCTCGCTGCTGGTTGGCCGTAGCAGCGTCACGAAGGTTCCCCTCTGGCGGGCACAAGCCCCTCGGATACAAAACATGCCGACGAGCATGTGGAGATACACAATGCACAAGCAGTTTGGTCCTCGGGATACGCATACGACACAGTTCGCAAAACAGGCCCTCGCAGTTTTGTTCTGCATTTTCGGGTTCATGTTCACTGCCACGGCATCCGCGCAGTTCCTGGATCAGGGCGCCATCACCGGCACCGTCCAGGACCAGTCCGGCGCCGCCATCCCCGGCGCCGAAGTCACCCTGGTCAGTCCCGATACGGGTTTCAAGCTGGTTAGGAAGTCGAATGGCAGCGGCGTGTATGTGTTTTCGCCGGTCAAGGTCGGCGGCTACTCCCTTACGGTGAAGGCCCCGGGCTTCGAGCAAACGACCCAGAAGAACATCACGGTCAACATTGGCCAACGCGGGAGTGTGGACGTGACGCTGAAGCCGGGCGCGGTTTCGGAAACGGTCACAGTTACCGACGCACCGCCGCTGTTGCAGACGCAGGACAGCTCCACCGGCCAGACCTTCACCACATTGGAGATCAACGACACGCCATTGAGCAGCCGCAATATCGTGTACCTGGCGCAACTGAGCGCGGGTGTCACGCCGGCCAAGGGCTCGCGTGCGAACGGCACCGGCGACTTTGACGCCAACGGCATGCGGGCCGAGCAGAATAATTTTGTGCTCGACGGCGTGGACAACAACGCCACCACGGTGGACTTCCTGGGCGGCGCCAGCTATGTGATCAATCCTCCGCCCGATGCGCTCCAGCAGTTCAAAGTAACCACCTCGAACTACAGCGCCGAGTACGGCCATTCGGCAGGTGCACTGGTCAGCGCGAGCGTGAAGTCCGGCACGAACCATGTGCATGGCGACGTTTGGGAATATTTCCGCAACGACTATCTCGACACGCACGATTGGACGCCCGGGCAGTACGGAAAGCGCACGCCCGAATACCGGCAGAACCTCTTTGGCGCCACTCTTGGGCTGCCTATCATGAAGAATAAGCTGTTCTTCTTCGCCGATGCGCAGAACAATCGCGTCATTATCCAGGTGCCCCAAGGCAACCTGACCGTGCCCACGCTGCTTGAGCGTACTGGTGATTTCAGTGAACTGTTGACCCCGGCCAATTTTGGGGCTTCGAAACCCAGTCAGCTCTATCAGCCACAGAACAACCAGGTGAAACTGACATGTCCGGCGCGCGCGACAGCGGCGAACCCGACCGGCAACAACGTACTCTGCACGAACCAGATCGACGCTGTGGCGCAGAGTGTCCTCAATCTGTATCCGCTGCCCAATACCGCGCAGTTCGGCATCGCGACGCAGAACTACTCGTATTCGCTCAAGCAGCCGTTCTATACCTTTCAGTGGGACACGCGTCTGGACTACGAGCCCAGCGCAAAGGACCAGGCATTCTTCCGCTTCAGCTTCCTGAACACGCGTGGAGCGAACGAAGCTCCGCTCGGTCCGGTACTGGACGGCGGTGGCGGCAACGGCTCGTCCAATGTGAGCGGAACGCAAATCAACTACGGCAACAACTTCCTCTTGAGCGAAACGCACGTCTTCTCGCCCAAGATCGTGAACGAGGCCCGCTTCGCGTTCAACTACAGCCACTTTGCGATCCTGAACCCAAGCTACAGCAATCCCGGCGTCGCAGCGGGCCTTGGGCTGGGCGGTGTGCCGGAGGGGACTGCCTTTCCTCTGAACGGCGGCCTGCCGACGACGACGATCAGCGGCGGGGGCGGTATCTCCGGTTTCGGCGCCCACGCTTACCGTCCGGAACTCGAGTACGCCGACGAGTATCAGGCGCTCGACAACGTTTCCTGGACGCTCGGCAACCATTCTCTGCGGCTGGGCTTCTCCTATCAGTCCATTCGCTCCGACACGTTGGAGCCGCCGTCGTCGCATCCGGCCTACACCTACAACGGATCGCAGACAGCGCAGCCGGGCGTATCGAATACGGGCAGCGGCATCGCGGACTTCCTGACCAACAACATGTCGAACGGCTCCATCGGGCCTTCGGGAACGTTCAATGACGCGCAGAACATCATCGCCGGGTACGCGCAGGACGACTGGCGGGCCACCCGCAAGCTCACCCTGAACCTCGGCGTCCGCTACGAGTACTTCCAGCCGTACAAGGAAATGATCGGCAAGATGGCCAACTTCTATGCGACCGGCGTAGGCGTCAGCACCGGCGCGGGCGTCTATGCGCTGCCGGCGAGCAGCCGCAATTACACGCTGAACCCGTTGTTTATCGCCGCGCTCGCCAAGGACCATATCGACCTGCAGTACCAGGACAACGAGCGGCTCACCAATGTCCATAAGCTGAACTTTGCTCCGCGCGTCGGTTTCGCCTACAGCGCCACGCCGCAAACGATTGTGCGCGGGGGGTTCGGCCTCTTCTACCAGGGCCAGCAGCAGGCGGGCGCGGCAGTGAATCTGGCGACCAACTATCCATTCATCTTCAGCGACACATTCCCTTCGCCTTCCTGCACGACCGGATCGGCAAGCTGTCAGAACAACGGGTACACGTTGGAGAACGGGTTCTCGAGCCTGATCGCACAGGGTCTGACCTCGGCGTTTGCCACGCCCGGTCTCGTAGGTCAAAGTCCGGACCTGAAGACGACCTATGCGATGGACTACAACGTAGCGGCCGAGCAGGCCTTTAGCAACGATTTCGTCTTCACGCTCAGCTATGTGGGCACGGTCTCGCGCCACCTGCCGGTCGGCATCAATGCCAACTCCACGACGGTATTGCTGCCCTCAGGCTCGACCCAACTCTTCCAGCCGTTTCCGGACTTCAGCGGAACGAACAATCTGACCTACATCGGCATTTCTTCTTACAACTCGCTGCAGACGAAGCTGCAGAAGCGCATCTCGCGTGGGCTGGACTTCACAGCGACCTACACCTGGTCGCACGCCTTGGATGACGCCGGCGACCCGCTTGGTAACGGCATTGGAGGCTATCGCAACTCCAACATCATTCCCATCCGGGATGACTATACGAACTCCGGCACCGACACGCGGCACCGTTTCACGTTCAACGGCTTCTATGCCCTGCCGGTCGGGCGCGGGCAAGCATTCCTCAACCACAGCAATGCGATTGTGGATGAGCTGCTCGGTGGTTGGTCGACCAATGTGACCTTCCAGGCGCAGACCGGCAACCCGTTCTCGGTAGGCACGGCCAACCAGACCAACGTGTCCGGCGGCACCGCCTATGCCTTGCTGATGCGCAACCCATACGCAGCCGGCGGAGCGCCCGATCCGACGAACCCGTCGATCGCTTGTGCGACGGAATTGCACACTCTGGCGAGTAACCGGCGCTGGTTCAATCCCTGCGCGTTTGCGAACCCGCTGCCGGCGTCGATGCTGACTAAATATCAGCCGAACACGAATTCCCCCACCAGCGCCGCGACCGCGAAGCTTTTCCTTGGCGGACTCAGCGACCAGATTTATGGCCCTGGCTTCCGCAAGCTGGATATGTCGCTCTTCAAACACTTCAAGACGGTTGAATCGCAATATATCGAGTTTCGTGCGGACGTATTCAACCTGACCAACACGCCTCTTCTTGGGCAACCGAACTCCGGCATCGGGGGCACGCAGGGCGGCCAGATAACCACCGCTCGTTCCCTGCAGAACGGCAACCCCAACGGCCGCTTCTTCCAGTTGTCCGCGAAGTATGTCTTCTAAGCGAGCGGTCTGAGTCATCGCCATCGAACGGCCCACTTTGCGCTCCGCCAAAGTGGGCCGTTCGGCAGGAGTGACCGATCGATATTTCGAGCATGAAGCCCTCCCAATGGGAGTCTTCTACGGGTGGGCGGACGCAGGAGCCACCTCGGAAGCCTGGACTCCCACCATCCAACCTTCCTGGTTCGTCGGAGCCCCCAAAACCCCAACCGTGTCTTCCTGCCCACAGCCAACATTTATTTCCACCATCCAAATCAACCACTTACAAACTAAATCACCCCGAAAACTATTGACGCCCTTCGTATACTGAAGACATAGAGTAACCACCGAGAGCCCGGTTACCGCCGGGCTTTCGCATTTAGCTGAAGGTTTAGCCAAGGGATATACCCCAAAAAACCTAAGTCCTGTCCCATCTATATTTTGAAGCCTAAAGTACCCCCGGGGAGGGGGGCCACCCCTATGCACACACCGAATCCACAAACTGCACAGGTACCTGCTTGCCCAATGGCCCGGTCTCCGTCGTCTGTAGAACCGGACCGGTAGGCGCCGTGGGGTCCAGAAAAGCGTAGGCAAATTTGTAGACGCCGCCATCCGCCTCGACCTGTTGGCTCTCCCGGCCATCTGCTTTGGCCACTGGACCTTCTAGCCACTCGTTCCAGCTAGCCGGAAGGCCGCGACCGGCGTGGGACCGGATCGAAAGGCCGCCGGATTGCCACCCCGGCACCGGGGTTTTTTATAATGGAGCCATGTCGAAACGCGAATTTCAAACCGAAGTCAGTCAGCTCCTTCAACTGATCGTCCACTCCCTTTACTCGCACCCGGAAATCTTTCTGCGCGAACTGATCTCGAACTCTTCCGACGCGCTCGATAAGCTGCGCCATCTGACGCTCGTTGACGATGCCTTCAAGGCGCTTGCGTTCGATCCTCGCATCGACCTCGAACTCGATGAGGCCAACAGCACTCTCAGCATTGCCGATACAGGCATTGGCATGAATGAGGAGGACTTAACCTCGAACCTCGGCACGATCGCGCGGTCGGGGACGAAGAACTTTTTGTCACAGCTTTCCGGGGACGCGAAAAAGGATTCGAACCTCATCGGCCAGTTCGGCGTGGGCTTCTACAGCGCGTTTATGGTTGCGGACCGGATCGAAGTTGTTTCGCGCAAGGCCGGTGAAGAATTGGCGTGGCGTTGGACCAGCGACGGCAAGAGCGGTTTCGAGATCGAGCCCGCGGAGCGGCTGATTGCGGGAACCACCGTGCTGCTGCACTTCAATGAGGAAGGAAAGCAGTATGCGAACGGCTGGCGATTGCAGGAGGTTGTGAAGAAGTACTCCAACCATATTGCCTTCCCGATTTTTCTGACGTACGACAAGAGCGAATGGAACGCGGAGGAGAAGAAGTCGGAAAAGAAGCGCACCACGGAGCAGGTGAATGCCGCCAGCGCGTTGTGGCGGCGGCCGAAGAGCGAGCTTACGGATGAAGACTATAAGGAACTTTACAAGTCCATCTCGGGCGATTCGCACGACCCGCTCTTCTGGTTCCACACCAAAGCGGAAGGCAGCCTGGAGTACACGACGCTCTTCTATATCCCGTCCAAGGCGCCGCTCGACCTGTATCACGCGGAGTACAAGGTTGGCGTGAAGCTGTACGTAAAGCGTGTTTTCATCATGGACGATGCCAGGGAGCTTCTGCCTCCGTATCTGCGCTTTGTTCGCGGCATCATCGATAGCGAAGACCTTCCCCTCAATGTGAGCCGCGAGATATTGCAGCAAAATAAGGTGCTGACCAGCATTCGCACGGCCAGCGTGAAGAAGATTCTTTCGGAGTTGGAAAAGATCGCGAAGAACGACCCGGAGAAGTATCTTGAGTTCGTCGCGGAATACAACCGCCCGCTGAAAGAGGGCCTGTATGGCGACTACGCCAACCGCGAGACGTTGCTCGACCTGATACGCTTCAAGTCGACGAAAGAGGATGGTCTGACCAGCCTCGCGGATGTGAAGTCGCGGATGAAGGAAGGGCAGAAGAGTATTTACTTCATCACCGGCGGCAGCGAATCTTTGCTGCGGACGTCGCCACTTCTCGAGATTTATAAGAAGAGGGACCTTGAGGTGCTGATCCTCGACGACGATATCGACGAGATCGTTTTCTCGGGCATTGAGAAGTACGGCGACATCGATCTGAAGGCGGTTAGTAAGGCTTCGACAAGCGACGACCTGAAGGACGAGGTAGAGACCGACAACGGTGAAGCGCTGAAGCCGCTGCTGGACAAGCTGAAGGCTACGCTGGGCGATCGCGTGAAAGATGTGCGCGCTTCGGTGCGGCTTGCGGATAGTCCTTCGTGCATCGTCTCCGATGAAGAAGAGCCGTCGCTGCAGATGCAGCAGATGTTGCGTGCCATGGGGCAAAAGGAAATCCCGATGCCCAAGCCGACGCTGGAGATCAATCCCGATCACGAGATCGTGAAGAAGCTGCTGGCGCGGCCTGACGATGCCGTCGCGGAGGACGCCGCGTGGATGCTTTTCGATCAGGCGCTGCTGTTGGAAGGGGTTCCGCTACAGGACCCCGCGGCGTTTGTTCAGCGGCTGAACCGCGTGCTGAGTCTTTCGATCTAAAATCCGCGGCTGCGCGTGGGCGCAGCCGCAGCGGTTCTTGACAGAATTCGGAATGCGGCACTAATCTCTGCGAATAGCTTTATCGCTAAAGTCAAGCATGAAACGATCCAGCACGGACGGCACCTTTTCAAGATGGGGGTGCAATTCGAACGGTATCAGCAGAACTACTCGAATGCCAATGGGGGCGCGCTGGGTGCGTTCGGCTTCGGGGGACAGTTTACCTCCAACCCCAATGTGGGAGCGGGAGGCACGACTACGCCCAACGACAATGGTTGGGGGACCGCGGATTTTGTGCTTGATCGCGTGTACACGGAGAGCTATGGCGGAGTTACCGGGAAAGTCGGGCAGAGGCAGTGGCGCGATGGTTACTTCTTCGAGGATGACTGGAAGGTGACCCCGAAGCTCACTCTAAATCTTGGGGTGCGTTATCAGTACGATCAGCCGGTGTATGAGGTGCATAACAAGGAGAACAATCCGCAGCCGAATGGCGATGGGACGGCGACGATCCTGACGGCGGGCGTGAATGGCGCGAGCCGAGCGCTCTACAATCCGACGTACCATGACGTGCTGCCGCGAGCCAGCGTTGAATACCAGATCGCGCCGCGTGTGGTGGTGAGTGCGGGCTACGGCATGGTGTCGCAGATGGAGGGTGGAGGGTCGGGGAACCGGCTTGTCCAGAACGCGCCTTTTCAGTACACGTTCTCTCTGACAGCCACTCCGCCGAGCCGGACAAGCGCCGGAACTTTCTTCCAGGAGACGAATGGGTTTTCGAGCACGAACCCAAGCTTCACCGGGACTACATATCAGTCTTTCAGCACGCATCTGCAACCGGAGGTTGTGCAGCAGTACAACCTGACCACGCAGTATCAGTTGACCCGGACCACGGTGTTGAAGGTTGGGTATGTGGGCGAGAAGGGGTATCACCTGATCGAGGAATATCGCGGAAATCAGGCGCATGTGCCGTGCTACCTCAATGGCGTGTTGAAGCCGATTACGACGGCGGGCTGTCAGGCCGTCGATCCGACGCCGTTCGCGGCCCTTGTAGGACAAGGCGGAAACGTCATTACAACCGACTCCGAAGGCATCATGTCGTATAACGCGCTACAGGTTCAATTCCGGCAACTGCCGTGGAAGGGTTTGGAGACGCAGGTCAACTACGCCTATGGCAAAGCCATGACGGATACGACCGGCTTCCAGGCTGTAGCGGCCGTCAACGGGACTGGAGTCGCTCCGGAAAACTCCTACAACGTTCCTCTGAACTGGGGACCGGCCGGGCAGGACGAGCGGCATACTCTGAACGCGAGTGCCGTGTACACCGTTCCTGTGGGGCGCGGCCGTGAGTACTTCAATCAGACGAATCGATTTGTCGATGAGGTGATTGGCGGCTGGAAGACTTCGATGGTGCTGCTGGCTTACACGGGCTTTCCCAACACCGAGACCGCCATCACGCAGAACACTCAAACCTACTACAACGGCGCGCCGCAGCAGCGTCCCAATAAAGTGGGAATCCTGAAATCGCAGCCCCGCACGTCGGTGCTCGGCGGCGTGTTCTGGTTTGGCGCGCAAACGCCGGCGAGCATCGCCCAAGCCTACGTGGACCCGGCGGCGACCGACCCGACGGCGTTCGGCAATGCGAAGGTTGGCGACCTGCGCGGGCCCGGATATGTGAGCGTCGACTTTTCTCTCTTCAAGGACTTCGCAATCTACCGTGAGCACAAGCTTGGTTTTGAAGTCGATTCGTACAACACTCTCAACACGACGAATCTCGGCAATCCGACTGTAAGCACTGGGTCCGCCAGCTTCGGAGAAATTACGAGCGTGCGTGGCGCGGCGCGTACGTTGCAAGTGGCTGCGAAGTATCAGTTCTAGGTCTCCGCATGCCCGGCCGATTTCCTCCCCAGTTGGCCGGGCATGACTTTTCCGTTGTTCCACAACCCCTCGGGAGCGATAAAGTTAGCGGATAGATATGCAGACCTTCCGAACTTCAGCTCCGCTACTCCTTGCGTTGTCTCTGCCGGCCGTAGTTGTTTGTACGCAACCCAATAGCGGCACTGCCCAGGCGAGCCCAAAGGCGGGCGCGAGGGGCTCAAGGCTGGCACCTGACGCAGGCAGTCCTCAGCCCGCTTCGCCGCAATATACAGAGCTACAGAAGAGGTTGGCGCAGGGATGGAATACGTGGGACGTCTATAGCGTCGCGACGCACGTCCTGCTCCCCGATGGGCTGGCGATTCATTTGGGACTGAATCACAACACGACGGAGTTGGTCGATTCGTTTTTGTCCGATGCACTTATTGGCAGGCTGGGGCGTAGCGCCGAGAAAGTGACGCCCGGGCCGCACTCGTGGAATGGCAGCTATACGGACCTCACTCTGTCGTGGAGAGGCGCTTCGCTGCGCGTACAAAGCGCTCATGCGGGTGACGATCTGGTGTTGCTGGTGACGCCGATCGATGCGCCCGCGAAATCTGTGTTGCCATCGACCTTGGTTCTCTCGGCCGACTATTTGTGGGACCGTCCGGGGACCGTTACGAAGCACGCTTCGATCATGGAAGCACGCGGAGCATCACGGACGGTTGAAATTTATTGCACTGCGGGCCGGAGCGAAGCGCCGGCAACTGATGCAGCCTGCGATGACGCGGCGTATATCAGCATCCCAGTGCGCAGCCCGTATTTCGCGGTGGATTTTCGCGGACCGGTTGGCTTGAGTACCGGCAAGAGGAGGACAATCGCGGAAATTCAAAGCGCGATTGCAGTGCAGCGGAAAGCCTATGAGGAGTCGCTCGCAAAAGCCGGGAAGAGCGCGTCGGTTGTGGATGCGATTGAGACAACGATTGGATGGAATACGAACTACGAGCCGGAAGGCCGGCGAGTGATTACTCCAGTGAGCAGAGGGTGGAGCACGGGTTGGGGAGGCTATGTTTTGTTCGATTGGGACACCTTCTTTGCTGCGTCGCTGGCGGCGGTGGGGAGCCGCGACCTGGCGTATGCCAATGCTGTGGAGATTCTGCGCAGCGAGACCGCTGCGGGTTTTGTGCCTAACTTTGCGCGAGGGGGCGGGTGGAAGAGCAGCGACCGCTCGGAGCCACCGGTGGGCGCGATTACGGTGCTCGGCTTATATGAGAAGTTTCATGATCGGTGGTTTCTGGAGGAAACGTTTGAGCCGCTGCTGCGCTGGAACCGCTGGTGGGCCGCGCACAGGGACATGCAGGGCTACCTGACGTGGGGCAGCGATGCGGAGAACCAGCCGGCGAACTTCGACGATACGTCGATCGGCAAACGCGACGGCGCGGTGCTGGAGTCCGGGTTGGATAACAGCCCGATGTATGACAATGTCACGTACAACGCGCAGAGCCATCAACTGGAGTTCGCGGATGTTGGGCTGATGAGTTTGTACATTGCGGATTGTGATGCGCTGGCCAAGATGGCGACTACGCTCGGCCGCACAGCCGAAGCAACGGAGCTGACGGAACGGGGACAGCGGTATCGCGCCAAACTCGCGACGATGTGGGACGCGAAGGCCGGCATTTTTTTGAATAAGGACCTGCACACGGGCGAATCCAGTTTGCGTTTGTCACCGACCAACTTTTATCCTTTGCTGGCAAGGGCCGCAACTCCGGAGCAGGCCGATCGGATGATCCATGAGCATCTGCTGAACCCAGAGGAATTCTGGGGCCAATGGGTGATGCCGTCGATTGCGCGCAATGACCCGGCCTTCAAGGACCAGAAATATTGGCGCGGACGGATATGGGGGCCATTGAATTATCTGGTCTATTTAGGGCTACGAAACTACGACGATCCGAAGGTGTCGGCGGACTTCGCACAGAAATCTTACGATCTTTTCCAAGTGGAGTGGACTGCGAACAGGCATGTGCATGAGAACTACAACGCGATGACCGGCATGTCGGACGACGTCGATAGCAGCGACAGGTTCTATCACTGGGGAGCTCTGCTCGCTCTGATCGAGTACATGGAACAGACGCAACCGCCATCGCCGCGCAATTGATTTGGAACGACCGTTGAACGTGATGATGAAGATAATCAAATCGTGTGTGTTTCTATATTTCGGCGTGTGCTGTGTACACCCCTGCTGGGCGGAGGGCGGCCAGGCGCCGAAGTATCTCGATCCGCGTGTGCCTGTCGAGCAGCGTATCGACGATCTGCTTGCCCGGATGACGGAGGAGGAGAAGGTTGAGCAGATTTCAAACGACAAAGGGTCCGTTGCGATTCCGCGGTTGAAGGTGCCCGCGCTGTTGAAGACGGAGGCGATACATGGGCAGACGTTTGCTACGGGGGCGACAATTTTCCCGCAGGCGATTGCGATGGGTGCGACGTTCGATCCTGAGTTGATCGAACGAGTCGCTAAACAAATCGGTATCGAGAGCAAGGCGGCGAATGCGCGGTCTGCGTGGGCGCCCGTGTTGAACGTGGCGAGGGACGCGCGGTGGGGGAGAGTCGAGGAGACGTATGGCGAGTCTCCGTACCTGGTGAGCCGGATGGGTGTGGCGTGGATCGAGGGCTTTCAAAGCGAAGGACTGATCGCCGTGGCAAAGCACTTTGCTGTGCATGGAGCACCGCTGGGTGGGCGGGACAGCAACGATGTTGGATACTCCGAACGGGTGATGCGGGAGATCTTTCTGCCGGGATTTCGAACCGCGATCGAAGAGGCCCATGCAGGTGGAGTGATGCCGGCCTACAGCGCCTGGCAGGGAGTTCCCGACAATGCTTCGCCAGTGCTGCTACAGCAGATACTGCGTCAGGAGTGGGGCTTCGATGGGATTGTCGTTTCGGATTGTGGCGCGCTGGAGAATGTTTTTCAGAAGCAGGCGGTTGCGGGAACACTGCAAGAGGCTGCGGCGCTGGGAATCAGGAATGGAGTGAACCTGAATTGTGGCGACACCTATAAGACCTGGGTAGCGAAGGCGCTTGAGGCCCGCCTGATAACGAAAGCCCAGTTGGACGACGCGGTGCGCCCTGTGCTGCGTGCGAAGTTTCGTCTTGGGTTGTTTGAGAACCCTCCGCCGGACAAGCTTCTACAGGATCAACTGTCTCTATACGATTCACCTCAAGCACGCGCGATGGCGCGCGAGGTGGAGGTGGAAGCCGCGGTGCTGCTGAAGAATGACAACCACTTGCTGCCTTTGAAGAAGGACATCGGAACGATCGCCGTGATTGGTCCGGATGCTGAGCGTGGGCAGACGGGAGACTACACACCGCGGCCGGTGGCGGGGCAGGTGGTCAGCGTTCTAGACGGGATTCGTTCTCATGTCGGAGCAAATACCAAGGTTGTATTCGCGGCAGGGCTGGAGAAGCCTGCATCCACGGATACATCGAAATTTGCGGAGGCTGTCGCGGCGGCGAAGACTGCCGATGTTGCGGTGGTTGTGGTCGGCGACAATTCTCGACCCAAAGGCGGAAAGGCGACTACCGGCGAAGGTTTTGACAGCGCGACGCTGGAACTTCCCGGCGCGCAGCGTGAACTGGTGCGGGTGATCGAAGCGACCGGAACGCCTGTGGTGTTGATTGTCGTCAATGGCAAGCCGTTCACGCTGGCGTGGGAGGCTGCTCATGTGCCGGCGATTCTTGTCACGTGGTTTCCCGGCGAAGAAGGTGGCGATGCGACGGCCGATCTGTTATTTGGAGATCGCAATCCTTCCGGGCGTTTGCCATTGACGTGGCCTCGGTCGGCGGGACAACTTCCGCTGACCTATGACTATCTGCCGTCGGGGCGCGGTTACGATTATGCCGATATGCCGGGGACGCCGCAATGGAGATTTGGGTATGGCCTGAGTTATACGCAATTTCAATATTCCAATTTGCGCGTTGTGAGCAAGGATGGCGATCCGGGCTTTGTCACCGTAAGCGCGGACGTGCAGAATGTCGGCCAACGCGATGGGGATGAGGTCGGTCAGTTGTATGTGACGGACGTAGTGTCGTCGGTGATGACGCCCGTGGTCGAACTGAAGGGAATGGTGCGAGTCGCGCTGAAGGCAGGTGAAGCGAAGACTGTCAGCTTTCATTTGACGCCTTACGAGCTTTCTCTTCTGGATGCGAATTTGGCGCGGCGAGTTGAGCCGGGTGTGTTTCGCGTGCATGTCGGCGGAGTTGTTCCGGACGTCGTGCAAGGAGTGAAAGGGACCGACGATCAACGCAAGCGGAAGATCGGATTCACTGATCCGGCGCAGGGAATCTCAGGCGAGTTCAATGAGCCGAAGGGGTACAGCGCGCGCTTCCATTACACGCTCGACGTTCCCGCGAAGGTGGCGAATGGGCGCGTGATTCCTGTAACCGTCACTGTCAGAAACAACGGCAACCTCACCGATGTAACGAAGGTGAAGCTTTACTGCGGTTCGCTACTGGAGTCGTGGAGCTTTGAGGTGGCCGCGGGACAAACGAAGACTCATTCCTTTCACACTGCGGTTTCAAAATCGACAGATATTGCAGTTGTCGCAGGCGAACAAATGGTCATAAAGAAAATCAGCGTGGATGACCTGAAGCGGGGAAGCCGGTGAAGATGGGAAATCATAAGTTGTTGCGCCATTTCAGCTGGCTGGGGCAGCTTTTCGCTTTACTGTGGTGATGTATGTTAGGCCGTATTCAATCGACACCGTGAAGGTGAGCTTTCAAGGGTGGGGGCCGGAGTATTGGGAGCGGCCGTGATGGCTGCACATTGAGTTTGGAGAAGGAGACCATCATGGCAAACGACAAGGAGGGTGGCATGCACATCACACGCCGTACCGCGCTGGGATTGCTTGCGGGTGGACTCGCTGCGTCGTCGGTTGAAGCAGCGTTGCCGCTGGCTGCGACGACAAAAGAGCCTCCCAATGTGGTCTTCGTTCTGCTGGATGATGTGGGTTATGGCGACCTGGCGTGCCTCGGCAATCCGGTGATTAAGACACCAAATATCGACGATCTATATTCGAGGTCGGCGAGGTTCACGGACTTTCATGCGAGTCCTACGTGCTCTCCTTCGCGCGCTTCGTTTATGACGGGCAGGTATTCCAATGCGGTTGGCGTGTGGCATATGATCGACGGCAGAAATCTGTTGCGCACCAATGCGAGAACTCTGGCGGAGTGTTTTACGGCGTCGGGCTACAGGACGGCAAACTACGGCAAGTGGCATCTGGGAGATAACTATCCCTGCCGGCCACAGGACCGCGGGTTCGACGACGCAGTGGTTTGCGGAGGCGGCGGCATTTGGCAGGCGCCCGACTACTTCGGGAACGACGATGTAGACGATAGCTATATACACAATGGGCAGTTTCAGAAGTACACCGGGTTCAGCACGGATATTTTCTTTGATTTGGCGATGGACTTTATGCGCGATGCGCAGAAGCGCGAACAGCCGTTCTTCTGCTATCTCGCGACCACTGCGGCCCATGAGCCGGTGTGGGCGCAGGAGAAGGACCAGGCACCGTATGAACATGTGCCGGGGCTTGCCCATGCCGGCTTCTACGGAATGATCGCCAACGTCGATGAAAACCTGGGACGCCTGATGCGTTTCTTAGAAGCGCAGCGTATGGCCGAGAACACGATCGTGATTGTTTCGAGCGATAACGGCACTGACGGCGGCGAGAAGGTATTCAATGCGGGCATGCGCGGCTTCAAGGCTTCGCCCTACGACGGTGGGCATCGCATGCCGCTGTTTTTTCATTGGCCTGGAGGAGGGATCGAGCAAGGGAAAGATATTTCGACGCTTGCCGGACATATCGATCTTCTGCCGACGCTTGTCGATCTTTGCGGCTTGAAGAATGATGACGATGATGTGGACGGAAGGTCGTGGCGGCCGCTGTTGTATGGTGGCGCGTCGAAGTGGCCGGAGCGCGTGATCGTAACCGATAACCAGCGTGGAGAGAACCTTGTGCGGTGGAAGGAAACGGCCGTGATGACCCGGCGCTGGAGGCTGGTGAATCCTACGCTGCATGGAAACCCGCACGTGATGGAACTCTATGACATGGCGAAGGACCCGGGACAGCGGGAGGATGTGGCGCCGCAATATCCTGACGTTGTCGCGCACCTGAAGGATGAGTACGACGCGTGGTGGAACAAGGTGTCCGCGGGCGGCGAGGCGTACGTGCGTATCGCGATCGGCAGCGACCGTGAAAATCCGTCGCGGTTGAATTGCATGGATTGGCATGGGTACGGCTCCGATGCCGCAAACAACCAGACGCAGATACGTCAGGGTGCAATGGGGAACGGCTTCTGGGCGCTGGATGTGGCTCGGGAGGGACGATACCGTTTTGAGCTGCGGCGCTGGCCGCGTGAGGTCGATCTGCCGATCAATGCAACCTATGCGGACGCGAAGCCAAACCGCGATAAGACGCCGGGAGCCAGCATCGACGCGAAGATTGCGATGCTGGTGGTTCGAGACCAGGCCATGACCAAGCCGGTTGAAGCGGGAGACAAGTATGCGGCGTTTGAGGTGCAGCTTGCCAAGGGTCCCGCCAGTCTGCGGACCGCGTTCTATGACGATGTGCTGAACGATCGCGGAGCTTATTACGTTTATGCGGAGCGGCTCAATGCGATTTGATCGACGCAATTTTCTGACGGGCGCACTAAGCACCGGAGTGCTGGGTGTTGCCGCCGGTCCGGCAGCCGCCCAGAAGACGGCGTCGAGTTGGTCGAGCCTGCCGGCGGTCGACTGGCTCATCGACTCTTCTTCGTATGTTGCGCAGGTAGTTCACGATCCCGAGCAGCATCAGGTTACGTTGTCGAATGGGCTCGTTCGCCGGGTGTTTCGTGTGTCGCCGAACGCGGCGACAGTCGCGCTCGATAACCTGATGACGAGCGAAAGCGAGTTGCGCGCGGTCAAGCCTGAGGCGCGCATTACCGTCAATGATTACGACCTGGCAATTGGTGGGCTTGAGGGCCAGCCCGTGCAGAATTACTTTCTGCCGCAGTGGTTGGACCAGATGGTTGCCGAGCCGCTCGCGTTCCAGTTCGATCGCCTGGAAGTGGGCAGGACGGTGGAACGGTTTCCGTGGAAGCGCGTTTCGATGTGGTCGACGGTGGAATTGCCGTGGCCACCGCCGGGTGTGTCGGTCACATTTCATTACAAGCCCGGGCCGGAGACTCCGATCAAGGACCTCTATTGCCGGGTACATTATGAGCTTTATGACGGGATTCCGCTGATGGCGAAGTGGATCGAGTTGGACAATCGGAGCGCGGGGGTTATTGTCGTCAACTCATTCAAGGCGGAGATACTGGCGCTGGCTGAGTCGTGCGCGACGAAGGCGGCGTTGCCCGAAAACAACTCGCTTATGGATAAGCTGACCACGGTGCATGTGGAAACGGATTATGCATTTGGCGGGAACATGTCGGCGGCGCGAGACAATGTTGCCGTGCGTTGGCAGGTCGATCCGCTTTATCATCCGGACCAGCTTTCTCTGCTGGAGTGTGCGCCGCCCGTAGGCCCCGAGGTAGAGGTCGCTCCTGCTGAAACGTGGCGCTCGTTTACGGTGTTCGAGCTGTTTCACGACAGCAGCGATGCCGAACGGCGCGGCCTGGCGATGCGCAGGATGATGACGACGCTGGCGCCGTGGGTGCAGGAAAATCCCCTGTATATGCATATCCGCTATGCCGAGCCGGACAAGGTGAGAATGGCCATCGACCAGTGCGCCGATGTTGGGTTCGAGATGGTGATGCTGACGTACGGAAGCGGATTCGATATCCAGAAAGACAGTCCGGAATATTTGAATAAGATGAAAGAACTCGCGGCTTACGCCCGTGCGAAGGGGATTGCGATTGGCGGGTATACGCTGCTTGCAGGAAGCGGGGGTAAGCCCGAAGACCAGGTGATCGATGTGAAGACTGGCCTTCCGGGCGGAGGAAGGTTCGGGCCATCACCATGTCTGGGCAGCCGTTGGGCGGAGGAATATTTCAAGAAAGTGCATCGCTTCCTGGAGTTTACGGGGATGGATGTGTTTCTGAATGATGGCTCGTACCCGGGCGATCTTTGTGCCTCGACTAGCCATCCGGGCCATAAGGGCTATCTCGATTCGCAGTGGCAACAATGGAAGATCATCACGAAGCTATACCGGTGGTGTCGGGCGCAGGGCTTGTATCTGAAGGTGCCGGACTGGTACTTCCTGAACGGACAGAGCAAGACCGGGATGGGATATACGGAGACGGACTGGTCGCTTCCGCGAGAGTATCAACCGGTGATCGAGCGCCAGGACATCTACGACGGCACGTGGGAAAAGACGCCGAGCATGGGGTGGATGCATGTTCCGCTGGTGCAGTACCACGGTGGCGGCGAGGCCGCGACGGTCGAGCCGCTGAGTCAGAATCTTGCCCACTACGAGACTCGATTTGCCGACCTGCTGGGCGCTGGGGTGCAGGCCACCTGGCGAGGAACGCGTTTGTACGACACCGCGGAAACTCGCAAGGCCGTCGAGATGTGGGTGGATTTCTATAAAAGGCACCGCGCGATTCTAGGCAGCGACATCATCCATTTACGCAGGCCGGACGGCAGAGACTGGGACGGCATTCTGCACGTCAATCCACGGCTGGAAACGCGCGCGATGGCGGTAATTTATAACCCGCTGGATGTAGAGATCACGCGCCGCATTGAGCTGCCGCTGTACTACACAGGGCTGACGGAGACTGCGCAGGTGCGAGAGCGCGAGATGGAAGCGAAGGCTTATACGCTTACTCGCAAATACAGTGTGATTGTCGCACTGCACATTCCGGCGCGTAGTCAAACGTGGCTGACGATTCAGTAGACGGTGGGGTCGTCAGTTCGATGCAATATGTCGATCAAAGCGCGGATGCGGTCGGCGAGGAGGGACGGGCCGTCATCCTGCGGACGGAGGGAACCATGGAAGTGTCGAGCACCGGTGCGCCGTTGAACTTCTTGTGCGTTGGAGACGCGAAGGCCGCCGCCCGCGGCGATTTGGATGCGTCCAGCCGCGCGGGTGACGAGGCGTGCGAGTACGTCGCCGCCGGCGAGTACGTCCGGTGCGCCTCCCGAGGTGAGGATGCGATGACAGCCGGCTGCGATGACGTCTTCGAGGGCGCGATCGAAGTCGGGAACTTCATCGAACGCGCGGTGGAAGGTGACTTCCATCGGCGCGGCGAGTTCGACCAGAGCGCGGGTGCGTGTTGTATGCACTGTGCGGTCCGGGTTCAGCACGCCGACGACGACGCCGGTCGCTCCAAGGCGTTGCGCGTATTGAAGCTCGGCGAGGATGGAGGCGAAGTCGGATGCGGAGTAGACAAATCCATCGGCGTGCGGACGCAAAAGTACGTGGACCGGAAGCCCGCTGCGTCGAACGGCCTCTTCGGTAAGTTCATGGCTGGGCGCAAGACCACCTACATCGAGCATGGAGCAGAGCTCGATGCGGTCCGCGCCGCCTGCCTTGGCCAACAGGCAGGCTCCAAGGGTTTCGGCGCACAATTCGAAGACGATAGGCTGGCTCACGGTTGATGGAACAGAGTTGTGTTGGATAAGAATAAACGAAGATCGACGTAGAATTTGGACGATGGAATGGCGGAGAGGATGAAACTATTTCTGGCGATCGATGCCGGAGGGACGAAGACGGATTATCTGCTCGCGGATGAGACACGCGAACTGGCGAGAGTGCGCGGTGGCACTATCAAGCGCATGCGGGCCGACGTAAAGACGGCCGCTGGAAATCTCGATGCGGCGTTGGCGGAGCTCACAGTGAAGACGGGCGTATCGATGGAGCTGGTGTGGCGCACATGCATCGGCACCGCTGGCGACAGTATCCCACTGGTTGTGGACTGGCTGCGTCACGCGATGAGCGCACGAGTGGGCGGCGACCTGCTCTTGCTGGGAGATGTTGAGATTGCGTTGGACGCGGCGTTTCCGGGAGCGAGCGGTGTGCTTGTATTGGCGGGCACGGGGTCCAATGTAGCGGGCCGCATGCGCGACGGAAGGTTGACCTTCGCCGGTGGTTGGGGGCCGGTGCTGGCCGATCAGGGCTCGGGGCATAGGATCGGTATTGAGTGCCTGCGTGCGATCTTCATGGCTAAAGATGAGGGCGGGTCGACGGCTCTGTTGCCGGCTGTGCTGGAGTTCTGGAAACTGGCCTCGCTCGACGCACTGGTGGAGTATGCGAATTGTCTTCCGTCGCCGGATTTCTCGCGGCTGACGGGACCCACATTGCTGTGCGCGCAGCAGGGCGATGCGGTGGCGATGGATGTGCTCCGACGACAGGGAGAGAGTCTGGGCCACCTCGCAAAGCTGGTGCTTCGCCGGTTGCAGTTGGAGGCGGGAGACGTGCCGCCGATGGCGTTTGCGGGAAGCATCATGGAGAAAGTGGCGCCGGTGCGCGCGGCGCTGATTGCCGCCGTGCGGGAAGAGTATCCGGGGATTGACGTGCGTGAGGGCGTGGTGGACCCGGTTGGCGGCGCACTGCGGCGGGCCCGGTGCGGAGCCGGCAGTTAGGATTTGCGCTATATTTTGTTTCCATGAGAGGACTTCATCATGCAACGACGTACGTTTCTGAAGACCGCTTCCGCTGCGGCACTGACATCCTCTCTGTGCCGCTATGGCAAGGCTGTAGGAGTTGGGAAAAAGCTGCGGATCGCCTTTGGCGGCATCGGCACCGAATGCAGCACGTATAGCCGCATTGAGAGCCGCATGGAGGACTTCACGATTCTGACGGGCGATGCCTTGACGAACTCGGAGCGTTTTGCGTTCCTAAAAAAATATCCTGTGCCGTTCATGCCGGCCTTAATCGCTGAGGCAGTCGATGGCGGCCCCGTGGATCGTGCAACCTATGATGCGATCAAGAAGGATTTTCTGACGCGCCTGAGCGCGCTGCTTCCACTCGACGGCGTGTTTCTTGCGATGCACGGCGCTACGTTTGTGGTGGGCATGCAAGACGTGGAAGGCGACTGGATGGAGTCCGTGCGCAGGGTCGTCGGGCCGCGATGCCTGCTGTCGACAAGCTACGATTTGCACGGAAACGTGAGTCAGCGAGTGGTCGACAACATCGATTTGTTTTCGGCGTTCCGGACTGCGCCGCACATCGACAAGGAACAAACCATGCAGCGCTGCTGTGGGATGCTGCTGCATTGCCTGGAGGAAAATATTCGGCCCAAGATTGTGTGGGCGCCTATCCCAGTGCTGTTGCCCGGCGAGCGCACCAGTACGGAGTGGCAGCCGGGAAAGCGCTTATGGGCGCAACTCCCGGCTTTGAATGCGCAGCCCGGGATTCTGGATGTGTCGCTGCTGGTGGGCTATGTGTGGGCCGATGAGCCGAGGGCAACCGCGTGTGCGGTCGTCACTGGCACGGCTCCGGCTGCGCAGGAAAAGATTGCTGTTTCACTCGCGCAGCAATACTGGGACGCGCGCAAGGAGTTTCAGTTCGGCACGGAGACCTGCACGATCGATGAGTGCATCGAACGCGCGATGAAAGCGAAAACGCAGCCCGCAATTCTGGCCGACTCGGGCGATAATCCAACCGGCGGAGGGACGAGCGATCGCGCGGAGGTGTTGCAAGAGTTGTTGCGGTATAAGGTGCGGAACGCCGTGTTTGCCGGCATTACGGATGCGCCCGTGACTGAGGCTTGCTACAAGGCGGGTGTGGGTGCGACGCTGCCGCTGTCGATCGGCGCGACACTAGATCCAGTCGGCAGCAAGCCCGCGCATGTGCGGGCGAAGGTGTTGTTCCTTCTGCCGGCGGCGCCACGCAGTCGTGAGGCGGTTGTACAGATCGACGGAGTAACACTGGTGATCTCCGACTATCGCCGGCCGTACCATGACATCGTCGACTTCACGCGGCTGGGGCTGCAGCCGAAGTCGTTCAAGCTCATTGTGGTGAAGTCCGGATACCTTTCGCCGGAGTTGTCGCCGCTGGCTAACCCGAGCCTGATGGCGCTGTCGGATGGCTCTATCAATCAGGACATTGTGCATCTGCCTACGAACAGGTACCGGGTGCCGACGTATCCTTTTGTTGCCGATCTACAGTTCACGCCGAAAGCGATCCTGTCGGCGCGTTCCCGCTGATTGTGTGGCGCGCGCAGGGACCAATGAGGCGACAAGGTGCTTCATAACTAAAGCGGTTACTGTAGCGACAACCATTTTGATTGACAAGGCCCTGCGGGCTGGCTAGAATCGGCTGAATTTGCGGACTGTGAAACGCCGATTTCTGTGCATCCGGATCGTCCGTAGAGGGAGTTCGAGCGATGAAGACAACCAGACGGAGCGCGCTCAAGTTCATGGCGGGAGGCGCCGCAGCGCTGGCCACCGCTCGCAGTGGATTTACGCAAGCGAAGCCCGGGCTGGCCATTCACCCGGGGCCGTTCCAGGCAACGGCACAGTCGCTGAGCCAGTACACCGTGCCGGAATGGTACAGGGATGCGAAGTTCGGTATCTGGTCGCATTGGGGGCCGCAGTCCGGGATCGAGCGCGGCGACTGGTATGCGCGCTATATGTATGTGCAGACCAGCGGACAGTTTCAATATCAATGCGACACGTACGGCCATCCTTCGAAGGTGGGCTATAAGGACCTTTGTCCCCTATGGAAGGCCGCCGACTGGGACCCTGAACATCTGATGGACCTGTACCAGAAGGCAGGGGCGAAATATTTTGTGAGCATGGGCGTGCATCACGACAACTTCGACCTGTGGAACTCGAAGTACAACCGCTGGAATGCGGTCAAGGTGGGACCGCACAGGGATGTCGTTGGGTCATGGAAGAAAGCGGCGGTCGCGCGTGGGTTGAAGTTCGGCGTGTCCGAGCATCTTTCGGTGAGTTACAAGTGGTTTGGAGTTGCACACGGGGCCGACCTGACGGGGCCTTTGCAGGATGTTCCGTACGATGGTCACGACCCGCGGTACTTCGATCTGTACCACGAGGCTGCCACCGCGCAGTGGGCGCATGGAGATTTCGGATGGAACGATGTAGGCATACCCGAATCGTGGAAACAGCATTGGTTCATGCGCATCAGGGACCTTGTCGATAACTACCAACCGGACCTGCTCTATTCCGACAGCCGGCTTCCGTTCGAGGACTACGGACACGCTGCGGTAGCCAACCTCTACAACACCAGCGCGCGGCTGCACCACGGGAAAAATCAGGCCATCTATACCTGCAAGAACGAGCAAGACTGCGCGGTTGGTACGTGCGTACTCGACTTCGAAAGCGGCCTTGCCAACAAGATACGGACTCTCCCGTGGCAGACGGACACATGTATCGGCGGCTGGCATTACAGCCGCCAGCGTTTTGAAAAGCACAAGTACAAGACGACGAAGACCGTGATCGACCTGCTGGTGGACATCGTTAGCCAGAATGGAAATCTGCTGCTCAATATTCCATTGCCGAACAACGGCGTGCCGGACTCCGACGAAATGAAGATACTCGAAGGAATTACAGCGTGGATGAAGGTGAATAGCGAAGGAATTTATGGGACTCGTCCGTGGGCGATTTACGGCGAAGGCCCGGGGATGCCGGTGGCTTCGTCCAAGCCAGGTGCGGCTTTCAATGAAAGGAACCGCAAGGAGTTGACCGCCGAAGATGTACGGTTCACGACCAAGCGACCGAATACTCTTTATGCGTTTGTCATGGGCTGGCCCAAGTCCGAGACGATGATCGGAGCGCTGGGGACCGCGAGCCCGCAGGCGCCCGCGAAGGTCCAGAACGTGGAATTGCTGGGGTATGACGGCAAACTGAGTTTTCAACAGGAGGCCAAGGGACTGCGGGTGCGGCTTCCGGAAAAAGCGCCTTCCGACTATGGCGTCACATTGAAAATTACGTTGTGACGCGCGCAGAACCTTACTCGCAATGATGCTAGCATTCCCCCTCGTTGACAGACGCAAGGAGACAGTGGCATGACAGCGATAACTCGAACAACGGTGGGTTTGGATGGATATTAGGCCTTAGAAAAAATTACGTACCGGAGAATTCTCATGCCTTACAAGTCGGACGAAGCGGCAAGCCAAAGGGAAAGTGGGACTACGAGACGCGAGTTTTTGCAAGGATCGCTCGCGGTTGCGGGCACGCTTCTTGCACCGCAGATTGCCGATGCCGCGGCAGGAGTTGAGACGAAGCAGAAGCGCCCCAACCTTGTTTTCTTCTATGGCGAGGGACAAAGAGCGGATGCGCTTTCGATCGCGGGCAACACTGTGCTGAAGACGCCCAATCAGGACCGCATTGGGCACGAAGGCGTGCGCTTCAGGAATGCCTTTTGCACGAATGCGCTCTGTGCGCCCGCGCGCGCGACGGCCCTGACTGGGATGTATTCGCGGTCTACAGGCGCGCTTTCCAACGAACATCTGAATATTCCGCTGCCTGCGGATATTCCCATATTCACAGACCTCCTGCGCGAGGCCGGCTATGAAGTAGCCATCGTCGGCAAGGTGCATGCGCACAATGGAGTGGAGGAGCGAAATTGGGATTACTACTTTGGCCACAACGATGCCAGCAATAATTATGTAAGACCTCTGTTCAAGGAAGGACGAAAGGGCAAGGTCGGACCGGAGCAGCGATACGAAGGCGTATATCCTGACGACCTCGCCGTCGACCGCGCGCTGGCATGGCTGGAAGAGGACCGCGGTGATAAGCCGTTCTGTTTGCTGGTGTGGTTTGTCGCGCCGCACGAGCCATTCTTTCGCGCGCGGCGGCACTTCGACCTGTATCGAGGAACGGTCATACCGAAGCCCGCGACTTTCGATGACGATCTCAAGGGCTATCCCGGGAAACCGCGAAGTTTTGTCGTGGCCAAGAACAAGATCGGGACATCGCCTGGGCATGAGGCCTGTGGGTCGCTCGAAGGGGTGGCGAAGAACTATTACGCTGGGTTAGTTGCCGTCGATGAAAATATCGGGAAGATACTCAATTTCCTGGAAAAGAAAAATATTCTCGACGAGACAGCGGTTGTTCATACTTCCGATCATGGATACTTTCTCGGCGAGTTCAGGATGTTCGACAAGCGGCTGATGCACGAGCCTTCGATTCGAGTGCCCATGATGGTGCGTTATCCGAAGCGTATTCCGCCGGGGACAGTGCGCGATGAAATGATCCTGGACACGGACCTGGCACCCACCTTTCTCGATCTGGCAGGACTGCCTATACCAGAGCACATGGAGGGGAAAAGCATGCTGCCGTTGGCGAAGACCACCGATCCGGACTTCCGCAAGGACTGGTATTACGAATATTTCGAGTGGGTGAATCCGGAGGGCGTGAAGCCACACCGCGGAATTCGCACTGAACGCTACAAGCTGATTCATTATCGGCAGGAGCCGCAGGAGTACGAGATGTACGACCTGAAGGAAGACCCTCTGGAGACGAAGAATCTTTACGGCGATCCGCGATATGTGGACCTACAGAAGGAGTTGTGGGACCGCATGGAGAAGCTGCAAGCGGGGGTCCCGCAGCGGCCGAAAATTACGGGGCCCAAGCCGGTAGCCAGTTAGCGGCAAGAGTAGTTATTCCGCAGGTTGGCGGGGGAAATGCATGTATGCCCAGTCCGGCGAATAGAAGAGAGTTTATGGGGCTACTGGCGGGCGCCGCACTCTCGGCCACGTGCTCTTACGAAGCGTTTTGCATGACGGCGGATAAAACCGAAAGAACGTCCAAGCCACCCAATATTGTATTCTTTCTAATCGACGATATGGGTTACGGCGACCTCGGATGCTATGGGAACACGTTTGTCGAGACACCAAATATCGATCGGCTTGCAAGGGAAGGACTGCGATTCACCGACGCCTACGCCAGCGCGCCGGTTTGCTCTCCGAGTCGTGCGGCGATCTTGACAGGCCGCTGTCCTGCGAGAGCGCACCTTACGCAATGGATTCCGGGAGTGAAGTATCCACACAAGAAACTTGTGGAAGCGCCGAGCGCGCAACACCTGGATTTGAATACTCCCACTTTGCCGCAACAGTTGAAGCGCGCAGGCTATCGGACCGCGGCCATCGGTAAATGGCACCTCGGAGGAGAAGGTTACCTGCCCGAGGATTTTGGATTCGATGTGAATATTGCCGGAGACAATCACGGACATCCGCCTTCGTACTTTGGTTCATTCAATTTTCATCATCTTTCGGGCTATTCCGAGAAGGATTATTTGACCGATGTCCTGACGGAACGGATGGAAGAGCATGTGAGGGAAGTCGCGAAAGATGGGCCGTTTTTTTTATATATGGCGGAATACTCCGTGCATCTTCCGCTCGAAGCAAAGCGCGCGCAGATCGAAAAATATCGCCGCAAGAATGGCGGCAGGGATGAACCCGATCCGGTCTATGCCGCGATGATCGAAAGCACCGATCAAGCGGTGGGAGCGTTGCGCTCCGCGCTTGTGCGTGCGGGGGTCGCGGACAACACGATCATCATCCTGACGTCGGACAATGGCGGCGTCGGATTTCAGGGACGTAACCTGCATCGCATCGCGAACAATGGCGGACTGCGTGGTGGCAAGGGGTTTCTGTATGAAGGCGGTATTCGGGAGCCGCTGATCGTCTATTGGCCACACGTCACGCACCCCGGAAGTACCTGCGACGTGCCAGTGATCGGAGCGGATTTTATGCCGACGATTATGCGCCTCGCCAACGCCGGGCCGCCACCGCGGCCTTGCGACGGTCTGGATGTAAGCGCTCTGTGGCGCGGAGAAAAGAACCTGGCGCGGGAAACTCTTTACTGGCACTATCCGCACTACAGCGATCAGGGCGGCACCCCGACAGGCGCCATTCGCGAAGGAGAATGGAAGCTGATCGAATTTTTCGAAGACGATCATGTGGAACTCTACAATCTCGCGCTCGATGCGGGGGAGCAATACGATCTGTCGTCGAGTTTTGCGCCGAAGGCGGAAGATTTGCGCCTCAAGCTTTACAAGTGGCGCGCGAGTGTCAATGCGGCGATGCCGAGCCGCAATCCGGAGTATGACCCGATGCTCGCTTTATTACGCAAAGGACCGGCCGGGTGCAGTGCGGAGCCTTCGCGGGCGTGCCTTGAGGACTGACGACTAGACCGCGGCACTCGTTCCTTGACGTTGCCTGATGAGGCTTCTATGTTCAACAAAGTTACGCTTACATGCAACCAAGATCAGGGTCCGGTTCAAACGGCGGCGCCCCCTTACTTCTTCTGGGCAGCACTCTGTCTAGCGCGGGGCTTGGCGGTCCGATCAGTTGAGCGGCGAGGGGCGAGACTTGCCTGTAGGACTATTTTCCGAATGTCCTTCGAGGCGTCTTCTGCAACGAGTTCGACGATAAGTTTCGCTGCTCGGCGTCCGATCTCATTGCTGCGCTGATCGATGCTCGAAAGCGGAACGCGAATCAAATCGTCGAAGTGCAAATTGCCACAGCCGATCAGGGCGAGATGCCGCGGTATATCGATGCCTTGTACTTCTGCCTCCGCCATGACGCCGAACGCAATCACGTCATTGAAGCAGAAAATGCCATCGGGCGGGCGCTTCAACATCATGAGAGATTTGAGCGCATCCGCGCCTTGCTGGTGGCCGTCGACGTCGACGCGCCCCGCCTTCACGATGTACTCGGGAGGAACCTCAATATCGTGTTTGCGCAGGGTGTCCAGAAAGCCTTTGAGGCGGCGCTTGCCGGTGCTGTTGTCGGGTCCCTGGATGTGTGCGGGCCGCTTGCAACCCATGGCCAGAAGATGTTCGGTGGCCATCTTGCCGATGTTGTAATCGTCCGAACCGACAAAGTGAGCGTCGAAACCTTCAAAGTAGCGATCGAGCAAGATAAGCGGCGTGTCGCCTTGCTGGATGCGTCGCAGCGATTCCGGATTGGGCTGGCAGGTCGCTACGACCAGCGCGTCCAGGCGATGCGCCAACATGTGCTCGATCTCCTGTTCTTCGAGCGTGGGATCTTCTTCCGAGGATGCGATAACAAGAAAGTAACCGCGCTCGCGGAGAACAGCCGAAAGGCCCTTGGCCACGTCGGCAAAAAATGGATGGATGAGGTCCGTGACGATAAGGCCCACGAGCGACGAGCGGCCGGTGACCAGGCTGCGCGCGGCAAGGTTCGGCCGGTAATTAAGCTCCTTGACTTTAGCGTAGACGCGCTCTCGGGTTTTCTTGCTGATGTCGGGATGGTTTCTCAGCGCTTTGGAAACCGTCACCAGGGAAATTCCCAGGTCAGCCGCTATGTCCTTCATCTTCACTGCCATATGCGAACTATACACAATCCTGCATCCTCGTGGCATCCGCGGTCGCGACCAATCAAGAGCGTTTCCTGGCATTGCCAGCGAGTTGTTATCGTAAGCAGGAGTGAGTGCAATCGGCCCAAAATTACTGTTTGACGCGCAATAACTACATCGTTTACTGTATCGTAAATAACTCAGCGCCAAGGAAGTCGAAACTTGTGCAAGCGGACTGCAATGAGCTGAGCGATCGGGGACGGGGCCTCTCATCGATGCGCGCTATGAAATATCGTCAGCTTGGCAACACGCCGCTTCGCTTGTCCGTCATCGGTTTTGGCGCGTCGCCGCTTGGTGATGTATTCGGACGGACAGATCCGACCGAGGGGATTGCGACGGTCCACTACGCCGTTGACCGGGGAATCAATTTTTTCGATGTGTCGCCTTACTACGGAAGCACCGTCGCCGAGGCCCGTTTGGGTGATGCTCTTGCCGGACGCCGCGGCGAGGTGCTGCTGGCCACGAAATGCGGACGATACGGATTGGCGGAGTTCGACTTTTCCGCGGATGGGATCGTGGGCCGGTTCGAGCAGTCCTTGAGGCGGCTTCGGACCGATTACGTCGACCTGCTGCAGGTCCACGACGTTGAGTTCGGCAGCGTCAAGCAGATTGTCGAAGAAACGCTTCCGGCGATGCGGCGCCTTCAGCGAGAAGGGAAAGCCCGCTATCTCGGAATCACGGGCTACTCCCTGAAGACGCTGCTGGAGATTGCAAGTCAGTCTAGTGTCAACAGTATTTTGACTTACTGCCGTTATAACCTGATGGTCGCCGATATCGACGATGTACTTATCCCGTTTGCCAAGCAGCACGGTGTGGGAGTGATCAATGCTTCCGCGCTGCACATGGGACTGCTGACAACGAGTGGCGCGCCGGGGTGGCATCCGGCTCCGAAGGAAGTAGTAGATGCCGGCAGGAAAGTCGTGGCGCTGTGCGCGGCTGAAGGAATCGACGCCCCAAGGCTTGCGCTGCGGTTCTGCCTCGACCATCCTGACATCACGAGCACCTTGATCGGAATGTCGACGAGGCAACAAGTCGAAGCCAACCTGAATGCGCTTTCACTGGCAAACGATCGTGGAGTGCTCGAAAAAATTCGCGGGATTGTTGCGCCGGTGCATAACTATATCTGGCCTTCAGGACGAGAAGAAAATTATGGCTAAGATCGACCGTCGCTCATTTGCACTTTCGCTCGCTGCGCTTCCACTTGTGACGGCGGTGCTGGCGCCCGCTGGGGCTGCGGCCCCGTCGGCAAAGAAGGGCCGTGTGCTTCGCGGGGCTTCAACCTTCAGCCATGTGGGCAAAGAGGAGCGGCCGTTCGTGGACCACGTCGAGGCCACTATCGCCGAGCAGAATGGCCAGGGGTTCTTGGACCATATGTGGTTTGGAGGCTCGTTTCCTGGCTACGACAAACTGCGTTTACGTATCTACGTAGACCGCGAAGCAGTCGCGTCGATCGATGCGGAACTGGGGCTGGCAACAGGAGTGGGTTTCGCGGACCCGGCCGCGCCGTGGGGAACGGTGTGGACAGGCGTCACGGGAGCGCCGAGCGGCATATATTTGAACTACCGCGTGCCTTTTTCAAAACATGTGAAAGTGACGGTGGAGCTTCCCAAGGGAGTAGCGAGCGACACGGTGTTTTGGTGGATCGTTCGCGGCTTGCAGAATGTTCCATTGCAAATTGCTGGTTTTCCTCTCCCCGAACATGCGAGGCTGCGGCTGTATAAACGCGAGGACCTCGTGGTCGAGCCGCTGGACGAGTTCGACCTTTGCAAAATGGCCGGCGAAGGCATGGTGTTTCAGGTAACGATCGCGGCGGTGAGTGCGAATTTTCAATATATGGAAGGACAGATGCGCGCCTACATTGGCGCCGACGCCAAGCCGCAAATGTTGTCTTCCGGGCTTGAGGATTATTTCCTCGGAACCTATTACTTCAATCGCAACCTTTACCACCTTCCGCAGGCCGGTCTGACGCATAGAGATCAGGCTTCGCATTCGTTTTCCGCCTACCGTTTTCACGACATCGATCCACTGGTGTTCTCCGACGGAATCCGGCTGGCGTGCCGTTGCGGAGAGAAGCGCGGGGAGAAGGTCTTCGGCCCTACGGGCGAGCCGAAAGCTACAACCTACACGACCTATGTGTGGGCCTACGAGTGGTAGTTATAGCATTTTTCGTTTTGATGTAGTGGCATATCCGGCATCTATATGTCGCGCCTTCAGCGCTCTGACATACATCACATCTGTAACCCAGGGCTTCGCCCTGGGCTGGTATGGGACGGGCCTTCGGCCCTAAAACCGGACGGAACCATACCTGAAGGTGAATCGCTCTAGTCGTGCTATTGGTAGACAAGGAACGCAAATCATTTCGGAGGCGTGGCAGTGGAAACTGGCACACCTCCGAAGTGTTTAGGGGTTGCCATAAGGCGCTAGGCGAAGTTGATCTTTAGCGCGACGCCCAAGTCAGCGGTTGCCGGCTTCGCTCCGGGAAGCGTGAGCCGCAGGCCCGTTGCGTCGTGAGTAAACTTCAAGTTCTCATCGCGGCCGAGCATGCGCACAGCCATTACCTTGTCCGGTTGTTGAGGGCCGTTGACGGACAGCGATCGAATGGCGACCTCGCCCTGCGGCCATCCTTGCAGGAACGCAAACATCGACTTGCCCTTGCTGGTGAAGCGGATGTCCTGCGCGCCGAGGTCGGGTTGTTTGCCCTCGTTGAAGTTTTGCTGCTTGATCTTGACCGTCATGGCAGGGCCTTCACCGTTGACCTTCCATGGCCGCGTATGGAAGATGCCTTCGCCGTTGACGCTCATCCACGAGGTGATGCCTTCGAGGACGCGCATTTCTTCGGCGTCGAGTTCGCCACTGGCCGGCAACGGGAAATTCAGGAGCAGGTTGCCGTTTTTGCTGACGATATCCACCAGCAGGTCGATCACCTTCTTGGGCGTCTTGTAGGTTTGGCCAAGCTTGTAGTGCCACTGGCCGATGCACGTATCGGTCTGCCATGGCGCGGGCCAGATGTTGCCGGCGACGCCACGCTCGTGGTCCAGCACGCAGATGCCGCCGTCGCAATCGGTCTTGGTCTTGCTGGTGTACACGGCTTCGCTGTTGCCGTGCTGGTCGATCGGACCGACGTTGTAGAGTTCGGCTACTGTGGCGAGGCCGAAGCCTTCGAACTCCATGCCGCCGTCGGTGTAGAGCAAATCGGGCTGATAGCTGTCGACCAGGTCCTTGATGCGATGGAAGTATTCAAGCTTCCAGCTATCGGGCGCGACGCGGCCCATGGCCTTTGCCGTCTTGGCGAAGTCGGCAGGCATTTCCGCGTAGCTGTGGTAGAGATCGGCGTAAGCAGGATTGGCGCCGTCGTACGGAACGCCGGCGAGCGGTCCGGTGCTGTCGCTGAGGTGCGAGGGGGCGAACCAGTCGAAGCTGTTGGAGAGGTGTTCACTAACGCCGAAGCGCAGACCGCGCTTGCGCGCCGCGGCAGACCATAGGCCAACCACGTCTTTCTTCGGCCCCATTGCGACAGAGTTCCAGCGAGGCTGATACTTCGAGTTCCACAGGTCGAAGTTGTCGTGATGCACGCCCATGCTGAAGAAGTACTTTGCGCCGGCTTTGGCATAGAGGTCCATCAGGTGCTCGGGGTCCCAGCGATCGGCGGTGAACAGAGGGATGCAGTCCTTGTAACCGAACTTCGACGGCGGGCCGAAGCGGTTGACGTGGTAGAGGTTTTGCGGCGAACCCTGCACATACATGTTGCGGGCGTACCAGTCGCCATCGCCGACAGCGGACTGAGGTCCCCAATGAGACCAGATGCCGAACTTGGCGTCCGCAAACCAGTCCGGAATGGTGTAGGCCTTCAGAGACGGTTGCGTGCCGACGTACTTGCCGGGAGTCAAATCGATACCGTTTTGCGCCTGCGCGAGGATGCGTCCTAAACTGCCTTGCATCGCCATCGCGGGAGCCGCGCTTCCCATCAGACGGAGCGCCTGCCTTCTCGTAAATTTCATATTGCTCCTGTGCCTCCGCATCGCCACATCGGGGGAGTTTCGCTAACCAACGGGGCGGATCTTGCACGCTAACTATATCGCTTGCTGAATTCATCCGTCCACGCAAATGAGCATGGTTGTTCCATCAATTATTGCTGAGTGAAAATATCCGTTCCATCAACATCCATTTTTCACCATCGCGGGCGTGGGGCAATGCTTTCTGGTATCGCCACATCAGGCGCTCCCATTCCTGCACCTTCTCGTTCCCACGGTCTGCGGCGTCCTTGTCGGTAAAGCTGAATTCGTCCTCAGTTTCCAGGACCATCAACAGACGGTCCGCGACCTGGTAAATTTCCATGTCGCGAATGCCGGCGGCCACGATGCTGGCCCTGATCTCCGGCCATACATTTTCATGCTGCTTTTTATACTCCGCGATGAGCTCGGGATCGTCTTTCAAATCCAGTGCGAGACAAAAGCGCTTCATTCAGGATCCCTCTTTCCTTGCTGCCATGTGCAGGCGCGAGAACAGGTCTTTTTGTTTAAGCAGCATACTACTGCAACGCTAAAGGTTGCGCTAATATTTTCAGGAAGTTTCTCGATTTCTCTCGTTCGCCGGAAATTCCGGTGTTATTTACGAGTGGTTCGCGGGCAGCGCTTCAAAGGTCAAAACCTCGAACGGGGCCAGATGGACGGCTTGCTTTTCGCCGGTTCGCAGCAGTTTGGCATCGAGCGGCGATGCGGCGCCGCTCCAGACCGATTTCAGTGTGTATGCCTTCGCTGCGCCGGAAGGCAACTCGAATGCGGAGGCGAGATCGAGGTTGAAATCCTGCGGCCGGTCGGAGGGATTGCGCAGCGTTAGCAAGCCCTTCGCCGGGCTCCACGATGCCCATCCGTAGACCTGTAACTGTAGCGGATTGCCGCCAATCCAGTGGGTGTCGAGCAGGGTAGGGGCGTTGGCGCGGGACCAGCGGGCGGCCTCGGCGAGGGTGTCCCAGTTGGCCGGGGTGAGCAGCGAGGGCGTGACGTAGAGCTCCTGCAACTGCGTTCCACCACCGAAGTAGCTATGGACTTCGTCGGCGAAGTCGTTGCCTGGGTCCGTGCCGAGATTGTGGGCCTGTTTTGCGTACAGAATACCGTGCAGCATCAACGAGCTAAGCGGGAAGAGCGGGCCTTTCTGGACAATTCCCCGATAGGTCTGGCCATCGCGATAGGTGATCCAGCGTTGCCGCTCGCTGCCTACGCCGGCGAAGCTATGGTCTTCGCCGCCTCTCCAGATGGAGTCCGCGTAGCGCAGCCAGAACGGAGAGGGCGAAGTTCCGGTGGTCAGGTTGATGTAGATGTCGGGCTTCTCCTGGCGGAGACGGCCGATGAGGTGAATGGCGGCCGCGAAATCGCTGTCGAACGCGCTGCCCGGAACGACGCTGTCGACGTTGCCCGTTCCGTCAAACTTGAATTGATTGACACCGTATTTGTCGATCATTTCGAGGCAGGTCTGCTCGAAGGCGCTGTAATAGCGCGGGCCGGAGAGGGCGTAGCCTCCCTTCACGATCTCGTAGCCTGCCTTGGTTCCGAAGGCGATGCGCTCCTGCTTCTCCCTGGAATATCCTCCCCAGGGCGAGAGCCAGACGCCGATGCCGAACCCGTATTTGCGCGCCGCTTCTCGCACGGGTGTGAAGCCGCTGGGGAAGCCGGAGTCCATCTTCCAGAGGGAACTGGTGTTGTCCCAGCCATCGTCGAAGAGGAAGGAATCCATGACGACGTGGCGCTTGCGGACGAGCTCGTTGCCAAAGGCGTGGATGCGGTCGAGCGCTTCGGACTGGTTGTAACGCTCTCCGTAGCCGATGTCGTACCAGGTGTTGTAATGCAGGAACGTGCGGTAAGGATGCGCGCGCTCCTGCTCGATGTAGCGGAGGAAGTCGCGACGCATCTGGCCTGGATGAGACCAGCCTATGACCGCGCTGTAGGCGATGGTCTGACCCGGTTCGAGCGGCAGCGTGCGGTGCAAGGCGCACTCGATGTTTCCGCCGGTAACGGTGTTGGTTGCGAGCGGATCCTCGAAGCCGAGGAAGAAGTTGGCGTCGACGATGGGCGAGCCGGCGACCGTGCCTACGGTCGTCGCTTCCGGAGCGTGGAAGCGGAAGAGGACGACTTTGGCGATGGGGAGCTTGGTCGCTCCGGCGTGGAGCGTGAGTTCCTGGCGGAGATAGTTTGTCCCGTCGCGCGAGATGAGGCACCAATGCGCGCTGCCGGCGTCGGATGGGAGCGCGAAGTCGGCACAGAGCTGGCTGCCGGCGAGCGTGGCAGCATGGCGCGCTGAGCCAGGATGCGCCGCGATGCGGTTTAGCGAGAGCGGCTTGGTGAGTTGCATCTGCGACGAGGCGAGGCTTTGGCCGTCCTGAAGCTGGAGGATGAAAGGCTCGCCGAGTTGAAGGCCGATGTTGTCTGCGAGGCTGGTGATTTCGAGCGCGGAAAGATCGCGAGCGCCAGCGGGAAGAGTGGCGCTAAGGACGCCGTTCGAGAGCGTCCATGCGGCGCGTTGGGCGGGACTCTTGCGAGCTGTCCGCGGAGCGGCGGCGGCGGCGAGGAGGAGCGTCGATGAGGAGAGCGCGAAGAGGCCGGTCAGTTTACGGGAGAACATGCTTGTTCACACTTTTTCGAGCGATACAAATCGAAACAAAATTGTAGCCTTTCAAAATGAAAGTATTCACGCGAGAGGGTATATCTTCGACGGCGGTGATCTCGGCCCCGGTCCGATCTGTCAGGCATCTGCCCGGTCCGTCCCCCTCCCCCTCCCCCTTGGGGGTACCTTGTACGGAAGGGTAACAATATACTTGGCTGACCATATAATGATAGAGCCGTAACAGGGCAGCGATAGGGTATGGATTATTTCGGTAGCGGCAACGGTGCCGGTGGTCTGTAGGGAACGACCTCACGCTCTATTCGAGATAGGGACTCTCTGATGTGCAATAGCTGCTCGTTCAACTCCTTTATCGCACGGACAATTTCTCGCAGGTCATGCTCACTCATTGCTTCGCCTCCTTTTTGGGCTTACTGAGGTCTTCCGTACTCGATTTTCGCCGGGGAAGTTTCCACGAAGCTACCTGCTCAAGTCTTTCGTGGAGCGGGTGGATCAGATGATCGTAGTCGAGAAGTGGATTCCAAACTGGAAGCCTATGGAGTCTCTTGTGCCATTCTCTAGTCTCTTGGTTGGCGCGATTTATGCTCCAAGCGAAAAGGTCAGCCATTTGGAGAGCAGGCACGTCCCTCGAATTAGCGGGAACCACGGTAAGAACGTCTTCCATGATCTCAATGCCTTTTCTTGGCTTGGGCTGTTGCCAGCGGTCGTAAATGTGTCCGTAGAACTTTTCTCCACGATCAAAGTACAGTTCGTATTTCTTCGCGCCAATATGCCGCCCCCATTTGAAGGCAAAGCTAACCGAACTAGTGGCGCAGGCTTCCTCGATGGTTGCCGGCAGCGTGGGAACGGCCTTTTTAGCCCTAACCCAATCGTCAAATGGAATTGTGAGTGTTACCGGGTACAAGCCGATCCTGGCGCGTCTCCCCGGAACCCCATCGGGAATGGTTATCTGCCGTTCGATCACGTCAACACAATCGCCAATGAAGGCATCGACGCGCTTCTTGCTCCAACCCTTTTCTTTTGCGAAGCCCTTTCGCAATGAAACCGCATCCGTCGTGTGCAGGTAGTCAATCCGATGCCTATGGAGAACTTTCCTCCAGTCCGCGTCGAATCTCTTCCACTGCTTGCTTGTGCCACACACAGTGGCGATACTCATGCGGTCATACTCGCTACTGTCCGCGTGATTACTTCCGTCGAAATAGCTCTTCAAGACCACGAGAAGATGATCCTCTGGGGGTGGATTTAGCGGCGATAGATCAACCAATGATAACTGCGTAAATTGACTTTGGGCGCACATGGGCGCATCCTCGTTTCTGAGGACGTGCTACCTGTGGCGAGTCAACCCAACATCCCGGCTAAGGACGACGCGGGGGACTTCGACCAATTCACGAACTTCATGCGGAAGCTAGTATCAGTACCGCGATCAGTAATTCAAGAGAGGCTTGCAGAAGAGAAGCGATCTAAGGCCGCTTCCCGCGCTGCTGTCTCCGATATGACTTCCCGTTAGGCGTTTGCACTACCGGCTTTCCTTCAAGCCTACGCCTGCAACCCCCTACCCGTAATCTCCGAGTACGTGAGGCGCTTGCCCTGAATCCCCATGAGGCATGAGGCGAAGCGCGTGGAATCATCGGAGTCCTTACGGTTGTTGTAGCGAAAAACTTGCTCGGAAACGTAAGCGTCAAGGTGGAACGGCTCAACGCTGATATACGTTCCCTTGAGGCCGCGCTTTAGCAGCGACCAGAAATTTTCAATGCCGTTCGTGTGAATGTGACCGTTCACATATTCGACAGCATGGTTCACGGCATCACGACGGTACGGGGTTTCGAGAAAGCCATACGTCGGAAATTCGTCGGTCATGATGTGGGCACCAGCTTCGATGTTCTCGGTCATTGCAGGGCTTAGGTTGGGCTTGTGGCGGCTGGCGATGACCTTAGCCTTGACGCGACCGCCGCGCTCCAACATGCCCAGCACAACAGCTTTGTTGCCGCCCTTGGCGTTGCACTCTACGCGCTTGTGCTTGTGCATGTTGATGACCTTGCCGCCGACGAATGTTTCATCGCACTCTACCGGCTCAGAGCCGCCGCCGATCTTGCCTGTCATATCGGTCATGGCGATGCGAATCCGGTGGAGCATGAACCAAGCTGTTTTCTGCGTCACTCCCAAAGCGCGGTGGAGTTCGTAGCTGCTGATACCGTTCTTGCAGTTTGAGAGCATCCAAGCGGCGGGAAGCCATTTCTCTAGGCTAATGGGTGAATCCTCGAAAACGGTTCCGGTCTTGAGCGAAAACTTCTGTTTCGGGTGTACGGTCTTGCACTTGTAGACGTTGGCTTTAGCCAAGTAGGTAACGCGCTCAGACCCACAAGCGGGGCAGCGAACGATGCCATCCTGCCAGCGCAGAGCAATCATGAACTTGCGGCAATTCTCGCGATCTGAGAAGTGGGTGACGGCTTCGAGTAATGTCTTCGGCGTTTCCATTTCTCTACAGTACCGAAAGAAGCACAGTCTGTCAAGTATATTATTGCCAACCTAAGTCCTTTCGATAAGGGACTTTGCGCGAAATAGGGGGGAGGGGTGGGGCCGTACGACACGCCGCCCATCTACAGGCACCTGCACGTCACCGCCATTTACACTGGTAGGACAGTCGAACAAGGAGAATTCTTTTGTCACAGCGTACTTTCAGCATCATCAAGCCCGACGCCGTCCGCAAGGGCGACACCGCCGCCATCCTCGCCAAGATCAGCGACGCCGGCTTCAAGCTTCTCGCCATCAAGAAAATCGTCCTCACCAAGCAGCAGGCCGAAGGCTTCTACTACGTCCACGCCGAGCGCGGCTTCTTCGGCGAACTCACCGACTTCATGAGCTCCGGCGTCATCTACCCGATGGTCCTCGAAAAGGACAACGCCATCGCCGACTTCCGCAAATTGATGGGCGCAACGAACCCCGCGCAGGCGGAAGAAGGCACCATCCGCAAGCAGTTCGCCAGTTCCATCGGCGAGAACGCCATCCACGGCTCCGACGCCGAGGACACGACCGCCTTTGAGATCGGCTACTTCTTCGCCGGCTACGAACTCAAATAGCATTCGCACAAACAAAGAGGCGGCTGAAGGGAGTGCCCTTCAGCCGCCTTTTTTCAATTACCTGGGGCCCACCCACTTCATCGGCTACTTCTCGAACAGCTTTAGGTCGATGCTGTTACCCATCACTTTATAGCCCGCATCGTTCGGATGCAGATGATCGCCGCTGTCATCGGCGGGCAAAAACTCCAGCAGATTCGCTGGGTCCTGCGTCGCCTTATCGAAGTCGATGACGCCGTCGAACTTTCCGCTGCGGATAAACGCATTCTCCGCCGCGCGCATCGTCTCTCCATCGGCCGATGCATACTTCGCGCTGTGGTAAGGCGTCAGCGTCGCACCATAGACCTTGATGCCATGCGCATGAGCGCGGTCGATGATCTGCTCCAGCGCCATCAGTATTTGCGGCGTCGTGACGGGATCGCTCGGACGCAGCGGCTTCGCCGTCCGCCCAATATCGTTGATGCCTTCGAGCACGATCAGGTAGCGCACACCGGTTTGTCCGAGTACATCGCGGTCGAACCGCGCCAGCGCGCTCGGCCCTGCGATGTCGTGCAGCAGGCGATTGCCGCCGATGCCCTCATTCAGCACCGCAAGTCCCGCGGTCTTCTTGTCGGCATGAAGCCGCGCAGCCAGCACATCGGGCCAGCGCGAGTTGGTGTCGAGCGTCGAGTGCGCTCCATCGGTAATGCTGTCGCCGAACGCAACGATCGCGCCGCCGTTCGCGCTCGCCAGCACTTCGACACCCTTGACAAAGCGCCACGATCCGAACTTGCTCGCGCCGTCCAGCGACTTGTCGGCAACGTGATTGCCCTCGACCATCCAGTTCGTCTGGTATGCAGCGCTATGCTGCGTGATCGACGTGATCGTCTGCGCCGGAAGAAACAGGCTGATCGCGACGTCGCTCAACGCCGGCAGATTCAGTGCCACCGGGTCGCTCAACACCAGCGCCCCCGGAGGAATCGTCACGCTCGCCTCTCCATGGAACGCAAGCGCGGTCGTAGACTGCACTTCGCTTCCCTTCGGCGCCAGCGCCATACTTGCCGCCCCGATCGTCAGTGGGTCGGTGCCGAACTCGTTGGTGAACACCACGCGCACTGTCGAGCCGCCCAGCGACACATGCACGATCTCGCGCAACGTCGCGTCGGTCGTGCCCACAACGCCCTTCTCGTTCGGCGCCGCCATCGGCGAGGCCGCCCACGTCCCCACCCAATGATCGGGAGCTGCCGCAAAGCTTGCCGCGGGAATCGCGGCAACGAACATCATCACACTGGCACAAGCAAGTTTGGCGAAACGCGACATGAAACACTCCTCGATAGATGTGGGCCCACGCTGAACATTCTACGTCTACCGCCGCTCGCGCACAGTGGCAATGACGCTGCTTCGCGTTATCCTGTTTGTTATGACTGCTGCTTCCTCCCCGACCACAATCGTCACACGCACATCTTTCGGCACTCTTACTAACGGCGCGAAAGTCGACCTCTACACCCTCAAATCCTCCGAAGTAGAAGCCCGCATCGCAACCTACGGCGCTCGCATCGTTGGCATTGACGCCAGCGATCGCGACGGCAACGTCGCCGACATCGTCCTCGGCCACAACTCCGTCGAAGAGTATCTGCAAGGCAAAGATCCTTACTTAGGTGTCGTTGCGGGACGGTTTGCAAACCGCATCGGCAAGGGCCAGTTCACGCTCGACGGCAAGCTCTACCAGACCACGCTCAACGACGGCCCCAACATGCTCCACGGCGGCACGGACGGCTTCAGCAGCCGCAACTGGCAAGCGCACGAAGTGCCCAACGGAGTCGAGTTGACCCTGATCAGTCCCGACGGCGATCAGGGCTTTCCCGGCACACTCACCGCACATGTCCGCTACACGCTCAGCGGCAATCGTCTGCGCATCGAGTACACCGCGACGACCGACAAACTCACCGTCGTTAGCCTCACCAACCACGCCTACTTCAACCTCTCCGGCGAAGGCAATCCCAGCATCTTGGATCACGTACTCACACTTGAGGCGGACCGATACACACCCATTGACGCCACGCTCATTCCCACCGGAGAAATAGCCGCCATTACCGCAACGCCCTTCGACTTCACGCAACCCACGCGCGTCGGCGAACGCATCGGCGAGGACAACGAGCAACTCCACCGCGCCGCAGGCTACGACCACAACTGGGTTGTCCGCGGCAACGCCGGCACGCTCCGCCTTGCGGCCGAAATCTTCGACCCCACCAGCGGTCGCGTCCTCCAGGTCCTCACCACCGAGCCGGGAATCCAGTTCTACAGCGGCAACTTCCTCGACGGTGCCCGCACAGGAAAATCAGGCGCGCCATACATAAAGCGCAGCGGCTTCTGCCTCGAAACGCAGCACTTCCCCGACTCACCCAACCACCCAAACTTCCCCAGCACCGAACTACAGTCTGGCGACACCTACCGCAGCACAACAGACTTCATTTTCACAACCCGGAAGTAGTTCATCCGCTTCAAAAAGCCAACCTCGCCACGATCTGCTTTATAGTCGATCCTTGTCTTAGTGAACGAATTTCCACCTTTTTGGCCTGTGTAGCTTGCTAGTGTCACGACCGCGTGATTTGATACTTGAGTGTTTGTCTTGCTTTTTTGCGTGTGAACTTCCATTCGATGGTGGTTTTGTCCTGGTTGATGCGTTGGTTCCAGGCGTTTGTTTCCGTGGTGAGGCGTGCGATGGTTGGGATCCTGCGCTTGCCCAGGCACTGCCGGCTGAAGATGCCGATCTCGATCTCCGCCTGGTTCAACCAGCTTCCGTGCCTGGG